>Ga0181568_10002448_pt1 | contig 16893 bp, 40 predicted proteins | sample 101ome_20_FD_133758 | JGI IMG/M metagenome (GOLD analysis project Ga0181568, IMG submission 133758) | Coastal salt marsh microbial communities from the Groves Creek Marsh, Skidaway Island, Georgia - 101404AT metaG (megahit assembly) | ecosystem: Environmental > Aquatic > Marine > Intertidal... | reverse complement strand
GGGTCTAAAGACCTCTCAGATGCCGTTGTAGGGGCTGTATACAACGCTATCTCTCTCACCCCTAGGAATACCAATCAGACAATTGAGATACACGACTGGAAGTCAAACACATCTAGGCACAAGAGAGAGCAAGAACTGAGCGACGCAATAGCACCACCACCAATGACTGAGGAAGCAAAAGAGTATCTATCTAGTTTTGGATTAATTTAGGAGGCAAAATGATAGCATTTCTTATCGCATGTATAGTAGTATTCCTGTTTTCATCTGTTGCAAACTTAGCATTCATTTCAGACAAGAGGGAAGACTTTAAGTGGGGGGCAATCTTTGGGTTGGTTCTTTACCTATCAATGCTTGTCTGGGCTATCGTATCTCTAATTTTGGTGGTATAATTGTTTAATGTTAAGGTTTTTTCTTAAACTTATAACAGAAAACTTTCCTTCATTTGGTTATGTAGGGGAGTTGCTTTTTGGCTGGAGATCGCGTATAATTGATCTTGAACTTAACATGGAGTTCGATGATATGATGGAAGATATGGAAAAGGAATACGAGGAAGAGGAAGAAGGTATTATCATGAACGTAGCAATCGTTGATGAGAAGGCTTACTTTGTGATGGACAATGTTTTCTATGAGGCAGACATTGACATGGACACAGAGCAAGTTGACAAAGAATCCGCAGAACCTATCGACGCACACAGCCTGACCGCAACAGAGATGAATCGAATGCTATTCATCCTAGACAATCTTAATGCGGAGTAGCAATGAATATTGTTGTTCAGGGAACCAAGTCGTTCTCAGATTATCAAACCTTTATGCGTGCAATGGGTGTAGCATTGTCCAACATAGGAGATGACACTAGGTTTAACATCTACTCTGCTGGCCCTGCTCAGGTAAACTCATTTGCTGCTGAGTTCTCCAATATGTCTGAGGCTGGACTAAAGAATAGAGGAATCAAGATATCCTTTAATAGAGTTCCAGTTTCTTTTATCTCAGACAGGATTGACGAGTTTGACCATGTAATATTTTTCTCTAAGCCTAATGAGCCAACATCAAGACTTGTTGCCTCAGCAGAACTTAGTGATATTGAAGTGTCTGTATTTAGGTACTGATATGTTTAGCAAAAGAGAGAAGTCTTTTCTAGCAGTTGCTCGCTACTTTGCAGGCAAGTCAAGCCAACGCTACAGGCATGGTGCAGTAATTATCAAAGGTGGTAGCGTCGTAGGAACAGGATACAACAAGGGAAGAAACAATCCCAACTACATATCACCAGAGCATATCAAGTCAGATGGATCTTATCACGCAGAGGAAGTTGCGGTTAAGAATGCAGGAGAGAACGTGCAAGGGGCCACTATTTATGTGGCAAGGATAAACAAGACAGGGCAGGATCGTGACAGCAAGCCATGCAAAAAGTGCATGGGTGTCATAAAAGATGCTGGCATTAAAAAGGTAATATACACAACTAACTCAGGGAGAATCAATGTATATAACTAGTTTGGATGAAATGGAGAACATCGTTAAGAATAACGATCTTCTAGTTTGGTCAAACAACTTCACCGTACTTGAGGTAGAGAAGAGTGATGAAGGGATGTATGATCCACTAGGTATTCGAATCAACGAAGAGTGGTACGTCAAGCGCAACGTGTTTGAATTAGAGCCAGAGGGCTGGCAAATACCAGAGAGGCTAACCCATGTGGCAGAATGACGCTAAGTGTTTTGGAATGGATACAGACTTCTTCTACGACAAGTACGAGGAAGACAGCGACCTCGCTGCCTGCATTGACGAACTATGCCAGGGCTGCCCTGTTCGTCGTGAGTGCTTTAGTCATGGCATCAACAACAAAGAGTGGGGCGTTTGGGGTGGTGTTTATTTAAAAGAGGGAAGTATAGACTACCGCGAGTACAACCAACACAAGAAAAATTGGTTTGATACTTGGAGTTCTTTGACAATGGAGGTGAATAAAAAATGATGTACACAGAGGACATGAGGCTTGCCGTTGCAGCACTACCTGTTCCTGACGCTAAGATTAGGGTTGAGATACTTGACTTTAGTGATCAGAAGCCACCATTCCTTGCTATCAGATTCTATGAAAGTGATTGGGCAAAGTTGTCTGAGCGAGAGAAGTGGCAGTATGGTATGTACTTTAAGACAATGCAGCAGGTTATTCAAGATCGTGGTGCTAACTGTACTCTTGATCCAGTATATGATGAAGGGATTCAGACGCTATGACGGAAAGAATCTTTGTCACAATACCGTCGTACTGTGACCCAGACCTAGCCAATACTGTAAAGAGTTTGTTTCGTAAGGCAGACGATCCTTCACGAGTTCACGCCTCAATCTTTGAGCAAGAGGATGTGAACACCAGAGTATACATGAAGGAGTGCTACGAGTGGAACATTGACATTGAAAGGATTCACTACACAGATGCCCAAGGTGCAGGCTATGCTAGGGCACAGGCGCAGAAGGCCTATGATGGAGAAGAATACTATTATCAGATAGACTCTCACTCAAGGTTTAAGCAAGGGTGGGACACAAAGATGATTGAGATGCACAAGAGCATTGACAAAGATAAGGTTATTTTATCTCAGCATCCCTTGCCAATGATTCCAGATGGTGATGGGTACAAGGTTGTCTTGAAGCATCCAAAACTTTGGAACTATCCATCGTATCCATCAGCAGTATGGAACAGGCCAAATCGTTGTTGGACGGCACGAAGAAACAAGATGCCTTTAGACAAACCACATGAAGCCTACACCGTACTGGCAGGAAACCTTTTCACTACTGGTAATTTTATTGAAGAGGTTCCTTACGATCCCAACATCGCTTGGATGGGTGAAGAACTTTGTCTTGCTGCAAGAGCATACACAAGGGGCTGGTCAATCTACGCACCAAACGAGTGTTATATCTATCACTTTTATAAGAGGCCTGCTGAGAAGAAACTGTGGACAAAAGACCGCATTGGAATTAAGAAATTCTCCTGGCACTCCCTAGAAAAGAGGACATACGAGTCAGTTGAGAAAGTTTTGGCTGGTCAAACAGCAGGTGAATTTGGAGTGAAGAAAGGCGATAGATGGGAAGCCTTCCAAAAAACTTATCGAAAGTGAAGTATAATAGCAGTATCACACACAATTGGAGTTGATATCATGAAGTCTTTAGTGCGATCCATTAGAGGCATCTTCAACCCATCGCTGGAAGAATCTAACCAGAAGAAGCAGCGTAGGGAATTCTATCGTCAATGGGACAGAGCAAGGGCATCAGCCATTGGACCCAACGATAGATTAGAAATTGATGCAATCTTTGAACGACATGCAAAGCAACAAGACATTGCATAGTAGTTTGACTTTGGTCCCTTCTACCTGTATAATGTTTGACCATGGATAGTGAATTCTGGGTCAACGTTATCCACGACTCTGCCCTCTCATGGGTGGTAGAGAAGTGGCAGGTAGGAGAGGACCGAATACTAGTCGTAGAAAGAAAAAGATTTTTGTTTAAATTCATGGCCCATAGACATGCTTCAAAATGGATCTATGGTAGAATAGTGTCACAACATATAAGGGAGAAATAGTGTCAAGCATTTTTATATCGCTAGCAAGTTTTAGAGAGCCAGAACTTAGAGACACTATTATCTCTGCTCTTGAGAATGCTAAGCACCCAGAGAACATTCACTTTGGAGTCTACTCACAGGCAGACAAGGGGGAGCATCCAGACCTAAGCGACATACCAAATCTTGTTGAGTGTGTTGTTCCTGCAAGTGAAGCAAAGGGTCCAGGGTATGCGAGGTCGCAGGTTGCAGACCTGTATGGTGGACAAGACTATTTCTTACAGATTGATGCACATTCCATATTCCCTAAGAATTGGGACGACAAAACTATCAGTCTTTACAAGAGAATTCAGAAGGAGCAGAAGCAAGATAAAGTCATCATATCGTTTTGGGGTAAGCCCTATAGACGAGATATGAATAATAATATTATTTTAGATGAGTACGAATCTACTGACATTCCTAAGAACGGAATCCCACAGGCAGGAAAGTGGCAGGTGAACGTGCCGCACAAAACAGAGTGCGTGCCTTACGGGGGAGTTTGGATCGGTGGTAGAACGCCTTTGCTAGATAAAGAAAAGCATTACGGCGAGTCAGCAGTAGCGTTGGGAGGATTCGTCTTTGCCACAGCAGACATTCTTGATGAGATCCCATACGACAAAGACATTGCTTGGCATGGGGAAGAGTTTGCGTTTAGCCTAAGGGCATACACAAGGGGATGGAAGATTTATAGTCCACGAGAGGTGTTGCTGTATCATAACTACGAGAGGCACGGTAACCCCAGAGTATGGGATGATAATCCAGAGTGGGAAAAGATGATGAATAAGGGTAGGTCAAGAGTCTATAAGATGATTCTTACCCCCAAGAACCTTGGCATCTTTGGTGTTGGAGACGTAAAACTTCTTGAAGAGTATCGTAAGAAGTTCTATCCTTATTTAGTTATTGAGGCAAAGAAGCAAAACAACGTTGTACTTAGAGAAGAGAAGCGTCGTGCTACGATTGAAAAAAGGAAGAGGGCACGCAGACAATACTTCAATAGCAATCAGAAACTTGTTGAACAAAGGAGAAGGCAGAGGATTGAAGAGAAAGAGCAGCGAATGGAGTCTGTGCGAGAAAAGAAAAGGTCGCAGGGCCGCAAGGCCAAGGAGTTCAGGCAAGATAAGAAAGCCTTTAAGAAGATTGCTAAGGAAGAGATAAAGAAGAAAGAGATTGACAACCCCTTGTCAAGTAATAAACTTACTTTACAAGAGCGCAAGGAAATATCTGATATGGTCAGAAATGCAAAGACATTGCCAGAGTCTGAGCCGCAGAAGTATCATAGCGACAGGCATCGTTGACAAACAAACATTATAACTGTATACTATTGGGGACGAACAAAGGAGACAACATGCAGACATTTTTACCACACGCTGACTTCCAGCGTAGCGCAGAGGTGCTTGACAACAAGCGACTCAACAAGCAACTACTAGAGGGCCGTCAGATCTACTCTATCATTTCTAGTGGTCGCACCACAGGTGGCTGGGTCAATCACCCTGCCGTCAAGATGTGGCGCAATCGTGACAACGCACTATTCCTTTACCTTGAGGCTATGAAGGACGAGTGTGACGCACGCGGTATTTCTACCACTAAGAATTGGAATGCTATCCTTGAGATGCATGAGTGGAATTGGGATCGCGGTAGTGGCGTAATCATGCCCATGTGGTGGGGCGACGAGCGAGTTCATGAGTCACATCGCAACAACCTTTATGTCAAGTCTCCAGAGATGTACGGTCAGTTCGCATACGACAATCGCGTAACGTGCTGCAAGGACTGCAACTACTTCTGGCCTACGCATACCTTGTACTACAATGAAGAATTGGTGGCTTCGTGATGACATACATTATGCCATACGTTAGTTTTAAGGAGTCAGATTGCTACATCTACAATGACGACGACAAGGGATTGGTTTGTTTGTCATGCTTGATCTCCCCAAAGACTACCCTAAGCCACAAAGATTTTCTTGAAGGGTATGAAACTAACGAGCAGTTCGTTACAGGAGATGACTGGCAAGCGATGCTAGATCACATCAATGATCATCGTGAAAAGGGGCACAACATACCTATGTCAGCAGATAATTTTATTAGATATGAGTGGGCCGTCTAATGATTGCATGGTACTGGTCATGGATTCTTATGAGTGCAAACCTAACGGCTATGATTCTTGCTGGTCGTAAGTTGTGGTGGGCGTGGCTCGTAGGAGTTGGCGCAGAAGTCATGTGGGTATTCTATGGATACTTCACAGCACAATGGGGCTTTGCGTTTTTTGGATTCATCTTTGCATCAGTATATTTGCGTAACGCATACAAGTGGAAGAATGTAAAAAAAGATCATGATGGTAAAGTCATTGTATAATAGGAGAGTGTATGACAGGCAAGATGGTTGGCTTCTTTGGCCTTTTGTTGGTTTCGTTGTTTGCCTTTTTGTTTTGGGCAATCTATCCCGTTTTTATTCCTAGACAATGGGGGAACAATGTCACCAATTAATACGCGAGGTATCCCAAGTAACGAGTGCTTGGCTTGTGGATCAACGCTGTTTACTGTTCAGGTTCAGTTTGATGAAGACTACAACGTTGCTTCTTATCTATTAAACGCTGAGTGTTCAATTTGTGGCTCATTGGTTACTGCGCCAACAGCAATAGATCATCCTGAATATAGCCCAGAAGATTCTAGGTGGCTATAGTTATTCTGTAGGTACGCCCATTCCCCATAGGTCTGAGGTAATGCGATCAAAACACATCTTACAAACGTCAATGGTTGATACATGCTTTGCAAAGTTTCTATCGCATGTTGCACAAACTGCAAAGTAAGGTACTTTAGTTTCCATCTCTACCAACTGCCTTCCATAATTCGTTAAATGGTCTTGGAATGTGGGGTGTCCAATGCACCCATCTCTCAAAGAGATCTGCTAGCCAACTCATGACTTGATGCTTAGAGTCTTAACCTTGTGTCCCACGATAGTATCTGTAGGCTCACCGTTGCGGTAAACGCGAATGGCAGCGGCGGGATCGTCAGATGTTCCTGTAATAGTTAGAGATGATCCAGGAACGCTATAACTTCCATTACTGATTACTCTAACTACTTTGCCTTCTGCACGACCACCACTAGAATTCCAGGTTACCATTTGTCCTACACGAACTGACTCTGCCTTCTGAAATGATAGTGCTGTTCCTGACCACATTGACTTACGAGCATTTACAATAGCATTACGCTTTGACTCTGCCCATCGTGCCCCACTATCTCCACCCCAAAGTAGCCAAGCGATTAGTCCATTAGATGGGTAGCCTTCACTTCCAGGTGTCCATCCCTTGCCCTTCTTGTCTACACGGTGGCGAGAAAAGAATGAGTGCATTCTCATGACTGTGCTGTCTGACAATGACTTCTTATTTGCAATGTCACGGGCACGAGCAACACCTACTGCCGTGCCTCCACGACCGTACTCAGAGCGTAGTTTTAGCCCTCTACGAGCGTTGGATGCCATTGCATCTGATGGGGTATGTCCTTCTGCCATGAAATAATTATATCATAATGTTGACAACACTCTTCATAAGATGATAGAATATATACGCAAGCCTGACAGTCCCCAAGGTGGGGAAGTGGACTGTAAATCCATGGTCGTTGACATGCTAGGTTCGATTCCTAGGTCAGGCACGGCCCTGGTCCATTAGTGTAGTGGTTAACACGCCTCTCTGTCGAAGAGGTAACACGGATTCGAATTCCGTATGGACCGCATGAGTGAAGAAAAAAACCGAAAGGAAAGAGAGCGACGAGACAAAATGGTCCGTCGCTTTCAGGACTACAAGGAGAAGAAAGGCTGCACAGATTGTGGGCAGACCTTCCCCCATTACGTCCTAGAGTTTGACCACCTGCCAGGGATAGAGAAACTAGGAAGTCCAGGCCAACTAGTCCGTAGGTATGCCTGGGCTACTGTGCAGGCAGAGATGGATAAGTGTGAGGTTGTTTGCGCTAACTGTCATAGTATTAGAAGTTATGAGCGTGGTCAGACACAGCATAAGAAGTATTGACAAAGGGGGTCGCGTGGGCTTGACAGGGCAACGCCTATCAGGTATCATAGAGTAGTAACAAAAACGGGCAACAATGCCCCTGAACAAAGGAAAAAAAATGACAACAGTAAACTACGCAGTAACAACGCCACGCAAATCACCTGGCGTTGCATTTCTCTTGGGATTCTTGTTTGGTCCCTTTGGCATGTTCTATGTTTCCGCTGTTGCGGGTCTGATCAGCCTTATCTACCTTCCGTTTATTTTTCTTACAGGCGGTTTTGGTCTTCTAGGTTGGTGGCTTTTTGGATTCCTCGGCCTGTTGTTGGTTTCATCAAATAACAAAAAGGCTGATTTTGAGGCACAGAATCAAATAAATTGGACTGCCCTTACTGATGAACAGAAGTTGGCAAAGCAACAGCAGATTGTTGACGAGACAGATGCTCGCAACGCACAATTGGCACAACTCAAGGAAGAGTACAACAGCAAAACTCATTGGGAAAAGAATAAAGTTGGATACATTGTTTTCGCAAGTGTGGTGGTTGTGGGTCTCTTGCTCGTCTTTGTGATCTAGTTTAATAGACCAACAAAACTCCTAGGCATGAGGTTAAACTGCCTAAATCCCATCCTCTGGAGGGCGCATGGAAGAATGCAAGCATGAATGGGCTGAATGGCGAGGCATGACTATTTGTGAGTTATGTGGAGAACTTGACAGACCACAAAAAGATGATGTATAATATCTGAATGAAAGATTGTCAATGTACCAGTTGCGACTGCATCACTTGCAACTGCTAAGAGATAGGATTATTTATGCTTAAGACCCCGTTGTACATGACGGTAGCAGAGTTTAGCGAAGTGCTTCTCCATAATGTCTACGCTACCAATGCGTTTGACCCTGATGAGAAGTACCACCCTACAGATCTGGCGGCAACCTTTGGTTTGTCTGCTGAAATCACGGGGGCAACAATGGAACAAGTAATAGCAAACATCAAGGAGAAGTTTAATGGAACTGACTAAAGAACAAGAGTCTGCCCTGCGTGACCTTGATAAGGCAGCAGACGCAATCAAGAAGAGCGTTGGCGGTAAAGCAGGCGAAGGCGTAGAGGCAAGGTACAAAGAAGCATACGACAAGTGCTACAGGCTTGGACTCAAGCAATGGAAGTCCAAGTGGTCAACTGACACACGATGAAAAGGGGAAAGAAGTATGAGGACCATAGACCAGATCCGACACCAGATCGACAACTCAAATCCCGTTCGGGATGGTGTGCTGATAATGATCATAATGGCTGTCGGCGTTTCTTCTCTTTTGGAATCTGCGGTTGCGACTGTGACCACCCAAATGCAAAGGTTTGGAAAAAGTGAGTAGAGATCCATTCAAAAAGTTGTGGAACAATGTTTCCGCTAACGCTGTGCGCCCAGATGAGAACGGGGAGTGGACTAAGATTAGTTCATCAACAAATAAGCGACGCATGGAAAAGACTGGATCTTCTGTAGGTGGTGCGGTAGGCGAAAACTCTAAGGAGTGGAAGCCTTCCAGACTTTACGTTACACCAGAACAACTCAAGCAAAGGTTTGAAGAGCAAGATGGTAAGTGTCATTGGTTTGGAATTGATTTAGATTTAGATCTCTTATTCAAAGACCATCCTGATTGGTTGCCAAAGCATCCCCTTGCACCATCAGTAGACAGGTTGGATGATGAACTAGATTACACTCTTGACAACATAGTAATAACCTGTAGGTTTGCAAACTTTGGTCGCAACATCTATCCAGCAGATCGTATGCCAGCATTAGTCAAACTTCTTAGGGGGGAAGATGATTGATCTGTGGATGAACCTTTGTGTAAATTGTGGTGTATCATTTGTATCAGAAGATGACCACGAATTGTATTGTAGTTCGTCTTGTGAGAAGGATGATTTAGATTGGTAACAATGGCGTGTAACTCAACGGCAGAGTGGGAAACTGTTAATTTCTTGGTTGTAGGTTCGAATCCTACCACGCCAGCAAGGTGGTATAATTAATTATGCCTACAGGAGTTTTATTGGTAGCAGAAAGAACCATTACCTATGCTGGTACACTCCAACCCACACCAGCAAAAATCCTAGATGTTGGGCCTGGATATGGCAAGCACGGGGTACTGCTTCATGAGTATCTTGATCCAACACCAGAAGTTCATGCAATTGAGATGTGGGAACCATACATTACAGACTTTAGGCTAGACGGAATATATGATAAGGTCATGGCAGGAGATGCCTGTGACATGGCAGAGTATGAACTTGATGAATATGATTTGGTTGTCATGGGAGATGTGATCGAACACATGGAAAAGCAAAGGGCACTAGACTTTTTATCTAGAATCAACGGATGGGTAATCATATCCACACCATTAGAACACTTTCATACTGACGAGGGGCTACCACCAACAGAGGCACACATCTCTCATTGGACAAAGGATGACTTCCTAAATACTGAAAGACTAGAACGCTATGAAGAATCTTACGGTTGCATACTAGCAAGGTTGCATCCTAAAGAATTCTAGTGTAGAATGTACATACGGAAACCGGCGTAACGAGTTATGGGAGATGTTATGAAGAAGGCAGCGGTATTTGATATTGATGGAACTCTCGCTGATGTAAGCGAACACCTACATCACCTAGTCCATCATCCTGACAAGCCCAGAAATTGGGACGGCTTTCATAATGACTGCATGGAAGCACCTGTAAAGCAAGATGTTCTAGCCCTTCTTGACTTTCACTTTAGCATTTGTGGGCACAGCATTATCTTGATGACCTCTCGCAATGAGGACTACAAAGACCAAACCCTGGTATGGCTAGAGAAAAATAAAATACCTTATCATGAACTTATCATGCGTAGTTCTGGTGATAGAAGACCATCAGAGGATGTTAAGGAAGGTAAGATGAGAGTCGTCCAAGAGTCTTATGAGGTTGTTCATTTCTATGATGATCATCCTCGCGTGGTAGAGCGTATCTCTAATATGGGATACAATGTAACCAAGATACCTGGCTATGAAAAAGACAGGCTTATGATGAAAGGAATAACTGAGGACTAATGAATTACAAAGTAAAAGAATATGCTCAGGTAGCAGTAGTTATTGTTGCTTGGATGGGAGTGGTTGCAGCAATTACCTATTACCTAGGAGCATGGGGATGATAGCAAAAATATTTGTTTTCTTTCTCTTTCTTTGGTTCTTAGTATATGGCTGGTTTGAGGGATGGTTCAACTCAGCGTACAACTGGTTATTGGGCTTGTGATATAATATTATTATGAAGAATGAACTACCTGCCATGTTTAGATCATGGCTAAACGTTTTCTTATCAGCAACAATCGCATCTCTACTTGCCCTATTGATGGAGTCAGGCGTAGATGGTCTTGACACAAGAGCATTTATTGCGGTACTTGTTTCAGGTGCCGTAGCAGTCTTACCAGTCATTAAAAACTATTTGGATACTAACGATCCAAGGTACGGCAAGGTAAAGGCAGAGTAAAATGCCTGGTGTCGAACGTTGTGCATGGTGTGGCTCATACCTCACAGACGATGAAATATTTTGTGGGCCAGAATGCGAGGATCTCTGGTATGCCAGCCTGGATGAGTCAGACTATGATTACGGAAGTTAATAACGCAAAGTCTTTTGTAGAAACAGCGGTAAAGAACTTACTCTTTGGCGTTCAATCAATTCTTTATTTTGAGAAAGATATTGTGCAGGGTGCATACGAAGACATTAGATCCAAGTTTCAGGACTATCCATCAGCGTGACCTAGATCACACCACTATAAGTTGATTCATTGATTTTTATGGTGTATCATATTTTACATGGTTATAGAACATTACGAAGCGTACAGCGTAGAGATTGGTGATACCTTGCGTATTGAGGATCACGATTGGGTAGTTGTACGAATAGTGACAGACGAAGAACTGTTTGGGGATTTACTGTATATGGTATTGCAAGATGAAGAAGGGGAATTAAAAGCAATCAAGGCAGAAGAAACTGCAAAACTTCCAGTTCTCTGTATGCAGGTAGAGGACTGACATAGACCCGTGGTGGGGTTGAAGCGAATCCCCAAACCCTTGCACGCTCCCCCACCACGGCTAAGCCCCTGTAACTCAGAGGACAGAGTAGTGGACTTCTAATCCATTTGTCGCAGGTTCGACTCCTGCCAGGGGCGCAAAAAAAATACAAAATCTCCTTGACTTTACAAAAGAATGTGGGGTATAATAGAACAGTAAGCAAGGGAATACTACAGAAGGAGCAAGAGATGTTGGACGTAGACGAGAAGTTTGATACAAGTGAAGAGTTTGACGAGGCTGCTCAAGAGTACATGATGGATCATGGTGACCGCTGTGACCGTTGTGGAGCGCAGGCTTTTGTGTGGGCAGAGGGCATCTCTGGGGATTTGATGTTCTGCCGTCACCACTTCCTTAAGTGGGAAGACAGCATCCGTGCATGGGCTTTCGATATCGTTGATGAGACGGCAAAGATTAACGAGAAGGCTGGTGCGTCAGCGTGACTTGTGCATCATGTGGTCCTAGGCGCGAGCGTGGAGACGCTCGCCCTATCGACCTCGCACGACCCAATCTTTATATTAGTAAATATCTTAGGAACAAGAGAATGGATATTTGCAAGTCTTGTGAGTTCTTTGTCAAGGCAGGCTCACGCTGTCAGAAGTGTGGTTGCTTTATGAAGGCCAAGACTTACCTAGGAAATGCAAGTTGCCCTGTTGGAAAGTGGGGGCAAGAGGAACCAACGACAAGGAATAAAGATGACAAATGATCTACAGAAAGCAATTAATTTAGCAGACGCAGGGCAAAATGTATTATCAATTAATCGTGCATTGATTTCTATTGCAATCACATTGAAGGAAATCAGAGATCAACTGGAGGCAAATAGTGTACAGCGATAAAGATGTTTTGATTGCTTCTGGCATAGTCATATGTATAATCATAGCCGCAGGCATTCTAAGTGAAATATTCTGATTGACATTGGCTACCCCTTACGCTATAATATTCTTGTAAGCAAAGGGAACTAACTAAGGAGCAAGATATGATTAAGAAAGTTGTTGCGGGGATTGCAACTATGGGTATCGCTTTCACAGCCATACCGCCTGTCGTACAAGAGCAGCACAATGAGGTTGTTGACTTGCACGCTGGTCACGACCATGAGGAAGTTCACTACATGGCTGCCATGCTTACCAATGGCTTTGTGGGTGACCCTGTTCATGGCAGCGAACTGCTGGGGGTCATCAACTTTAAGCCATGCAGCACAGTCAATTGGCACTTTGATCGTAGTGCTGAGCAGCCAGGTTGGGGAGGGCAACGCAAGGATGGTGTCCTCACCGCTATGCGTGCCTCCTTGGATCACATCTCACAGGAATCTGGTCTGACCTTTGTTGAGTCACCCACGCTTCCCTACGGCTCACAGTCATTGCGCTTTCATTGGAAGACACTAGAAGGAAACATCTTGGGTCTTGGCGGTGGAACTCCAGGCGGTGGCGGCAGCGTTTACCTTTCCCATGTGCTTGGGGCTGATCGCTCTGATGCCAGTACATACTCTAATCGGACTAAGGGACTGATCATGCACGAGATCATGCACGCAATGGGCTTTGCTCATCAGAAGTCTCAAGGCTCCATCATGTACCGATCCATCAGTCGCGCCTCGCTAGGCGAAACTGACAAGGCCCTGCTCGCTAGGTACTACCCTCGTACCAACTGCCCTGCGACTGTTGCAGAGCCTGAGCCGCAGCCTGAGGTCGCTCCTACGCCACCTCCTCCCCCGCCCACCCCTGTTGACGAAACTGGTTGGGAAATGCGTGAGACCGTTTCTCCTAGCCTGTTGACCAAGGGCAAGGCCAAGTCGTTCACCTTTAAGGACGGCTACTACAAGGACAACATGCAGGGCTACAACTGGACGGTGAAGAAGGGCAACAAGGTCACTCTTGACTGCACCATTCCTGAGGGAACGCCTCACGGCAACCGCAAGGGCTGCTCAGCGGATCACACGCTGCATGTCTTTGAACTGACAGGCCCCAAGAAGGGCAAGTTGGTTGACAAGGGCAAGACTGTCAAGGTTCCTAGCAATGGCAAGTACGTTGTGGTTATCGCACCTGAGGAATCAACCAAGCAGAACAAGAACGCAGGCCGCATCGTGTGGATGGTGAAGAATTAATGCCAGTCTACACTTACAAATGCGATATCTGTGGTATATTTGACTATCGACAGAGTATGGACGATGCTAACCTGGAGCATTGTCCTACCTGTCTGTCAAAGGTATGGAAGACTTTTTCTGTAGTAAACGTTTCCTTTGTTGGAGATGGTTTCTACAGCAACGATAAGAGAAAGGGTAATAAATGAAAGAAAAGCAAGCAATATGTTTTGATGACATTCTGCTCGTCCCTCAAGATAGTGATGTGCAGTCTCGTCATGATGTTGACTTGCAGATGCTTATTGGAAACATGATGCTAAGGCTTCCTGTTATCTCTGCCCCCATGGATACTGTCACAGGAGTTGACATGGCTGTGGCGATGGAAATGCAGGGCGGCATGGGAATTGTTCATAGATACACCTCAGAAGAAGATCAGTTGACTAATATTATGACTCTTGAGGCAATGAACTGTAAAACATATGGCGTTGCTATTCCTTCTAATAATGGGTATCTCAAGACAGCAGAGAGGTATTACGAGGCAGGAGCCAGAGTTTTCTGTGTTGATACCGCAAATGGTCATGGCACATACGCAGTAGAGGCAATCAAGAAACTCTCTGCAATGTTTTCTAATTCTAAAGTTCATTTAATGGCAGGCAATGTTGCTACAGGCAAAGGCTATGCCATGCTCGCAGACGCAGGAGCGCATTCTGTCAGGGTAGGCATTGGTGGTGGCTCTGTTTGTACCACAAGATCAGTAAGTGGTCATGGAGTTCCAACGCTACAGTCTATCTTTGATGTTGCTACTGCCAAAGACTCATTGGGCATGGGCACAGGCATTGTTGCAGATGGTGGAATTAGAACATCAGGGGATATGGTCAAGGCATTTGCAGCAGGTGCTGACGCAGTAATGGTTGGCAGTATGTTCGCAGGAACCGATCAGGCTCCAGGTGATCTCATCCACAGCAGCAACGATTCGTATAAATCATTTCGTGGAATGGCCTCTAGAGGGGCTCAGGAGGACGCTACAGGGACTTTTAGTGTTGAGGAGGGTATTGAGACCCTTGTAAAATATAAGGGCTCTGTGTATCCAATTCTTAATCAGATCCGTGGAGGGCTAGGAAGTGGCTGTTCATACTCAGGAGTCAGTTCTTTAAGCCAACTGTCAAACTTTGCGGAATATGTCAAGGTGTCGTCATTGTCTATGCACGAGACACAAACACAACATGAGGTGTATAATGGAAACTAAGCATGTAACATGCTGGAACTGTGGAAACGATATGGAGGTGTATTTAGGTGATGAAAAAATTGCAAAATCTCCTGAAAAAGAAAAATCACAAACCTCTGACTGATGCTGATATAGAAGATAATATTAGATTTGTTCAGATAATGAGAAACCTAGGCATCTGGAATCAGGATCGTGAGCCTACTTATCGTGACATTGCCAACTTGTGGTATGAACGTGGCAGGGAAGACGCTAAGTACAATGATTAATGATGCAAAGGACAAGGTACATGACATATTCTGCTTTTATGCAGAGTGGCCTGTCAATACTTTTATTTGTATCTGCAAAAGAATCGAAAAAATAAGAATGCACGAACGCCGCATGGCAGACAAGGAATGGAATGACGTATCAGTTTTTACAGAAGAACTCTCATACAATCAAGGATATGAGGCTGGATACCTGAAAGGGGTAGAGAATAGAGATGAATAATTTCCAATTTGATGAAACAACAGGCACAGGCTACATTGAGATTATTAAAACTAAAAAAGATGATACAATTGTAGAAATGAAATCAATGCCTTGTGACCTCGTATTTGATGAGATCGGCAACCTAGCAGGGATTCGCATTCTGGGTCCAGCAGGGTCAGCGGTAGAAGGCTCAGAGGCCCAAAGCGCAGCAGGGTATCAACAAGGAAGAGCAGAAGCAGCACAAGACATTAGATCGTCACAGCCACTAGAACTGGTCAATCTAAATCTTGGCATCATGAATGCGATTGGCAAGTTGCAAGAAGAATTCGCAAAAATTGCGGGAGGCAAGTAGTGAAACACGACTCTGGAATATATACTCAATCAAGAGGTGGCAAGATCTGGATAGATTCTCAAAGCCTCATTGATCATATGAATACTGTTCTAGATTCGATTGTTGAAAACATGGAAAGTACCGTCAAGGAAATGGCAGTCGTCACCTCAGAGGACGAGATGGAAAGCCTCATGGTCGGTATGGATATCCTGCGAGGGTCGGCGGTAGCCGCAAGGCGATTCACAGACTTCGTAGAAATGCTACAAAACATACACGAACTACACCAATGGGAGACACCAGAAGAAATGCTCAAAATATTTGAGGAAAATCCCGTGGAAGATGATGATCCCACCTTTGGTGTCAAAAAAATTGGAGACAAGGACGAGTGAATGATTTGCAACATCTGTGATACATTCTATGAGGGACACAAAAACACAAGATACTGCTCCAAAGACTGTAAGATGGAGTTTGAAAGGCGCAGGAAAAGAAAAGAGTATCATGATGCTAAAAATGGTATTACAAGGAAAAACAAGCGTCAGAGTACAGGGGAGCGTCAGCCTTGGGGAACTTGGCGTTCAATCCTTGAGCGTAGGGTCTGGAATACCTACGGACTATACCTTGATGAGTATAAGGCTATGATGGAATTGGGCTGTGCAATCTGCGGGGAAGAGGCAAAGCACATGGATCACGACCATAAGACAGGGCGAGTAAGAGAAGCCCTATGTGTAAAGCACAATATAGCAGTAGGATACTTTGAGTTAGAAGAAGCAGAAAAAGTACAGGAATATCTCGTGAAATGGAGTTGAAAAAAAATTTCAAAATCTCCTGGTGAGAAAAAATTCTCAAAATCTCCTAGCGTGAGCAGTCGAAAAAAATTTACAAAATCTCCTGATAATCTCAACAGGCAGAGATCATACAAATCTCCTGATTTGAAGCGTCGGCGCGGGTGGAGAAATAACCCCCCCAAACCCTACAATGTCATGAAACATGACCCCGTAGCAAAAAGGGGAGGGTATGAGGAAACAGAAGCACCACTCCCCATAGAAGAATATATAGAACATATAGAAGAAAACACTCTATAAGCCCATACATTTTTATAAGCCCAACACCTTATTATAGATATGCAATATATATCCTGTCTATGGCCTT
>Ga0181568_10002441_pt1 | contig 16915 bp, 16 predicted proteins | sample 101ome_20_FD_133758 | JGI IMG/M metagenome (GOLD analysis project Ga0181568, IMG submission 133758) | Coastal salt marsh microbial communities from the Groves Creek Marsh, Skidaway Island, Georgia - 101404AT metaG (megahit assembly) | ecosystem: Environmental > Aquatic > Marine > Intertidal... | reverse complement strand
TAGCAATTGAATAATATACAAAAGCAGGGGTAATCACTTTATCACCACTCGCATAAGAGTGTAAACCTACAAGATAAAAATTTACACCAAAATAGGTCATAATAATGCTTGCGAAAGCGATGATTGACATTAGATTAAACAACCATTTACTTCGCATACCTGGAATCAACCGCATATGCAAAACAAACGCATAAACGAGAATGCTGATCAGTGCCCAAGTTTCTTTGGGGTCCCAACCCCAATATCTTCCCCAACTTTCGTTAGCCCATTGACCACCTAGAAAATTCCCAATCGTCAGCATCACTACCCCAACGGTGAGTGCGAGTTCATTGACAATTGTCAATTCATCAATTGTTAATCGGATTCGCTTCTTTGTTTTCTCGGTCGTTAAAATTGCCAAAATCATAGCGATAAAGCCGACAATCATACCCAGAGCAAATGGGCCATAACTTCCAACGATTACGGCGACATGAATCATCAACCAATAGCTATCTAAAACTGGGACTAGATTCGCAATCTCAGGATCCATCCAGTTCCAATGTGCGATCATCAGTACCATGGAGGCTACAAAAGCAGTCGCTGCAATTGTCAGTTTGGACTTGCGGCCAAAAGCCAATCCCATTCCAACGGTCGCCCATGCAACATAGAGCATCGATTCGTAGGCGTCACTCCATGGTGCATGACCAGAAATGTACCATCGTGCTCCCATCCCAACTGTTTGGGCAACAAAAAGAAGAATGATCAGACCAATACATAGCTTTACAACAAATTCGAAAATGCGAACATCGTAAAGAATTTGAAAGATAAGCACCAAAAACATCAGCGTTCCAACATACATATACCACGCAAAAAGCTTTTTGAAGATGTCGTATTGGTTGTACATAATTTCTGCATCAATTTTTTCTTCTGTGGGCATGATGTCATTTCCATATTTCCTCTGAAAACCAGATATACTTTCCAATAATTCATCAGCCTGGTCATAAGCTCCTTGTCGCAATGCTCCAATGTATAAAGGCATGACATTGGCCACATAAAGAGAATCAACTCCTTGAAATGGAAAATCAGGTGCCTCAGCAAAGGAAACCCACTTGTTATTATCATCAGCTGGTACTGGAAATATCCGAAGGACTTTACCTTCAATCGCACTGTATAAAAGATTAATTCTACGGTCGGTTTCGATAAAATCTTTTTGGAATTGATTCGGTGTGGCGGCTTTGTAAGCACTCTCTAAAGGTTTGGCAAGCTTGTAGGTGCCGTCCTTATCAAAAAAATCAACAAACGATGCATATTTAGAACTTTCATCTACCCCTGCGAGTCTTCGCATACTGTCATTCCCTCTCTTTAAATAAATGAAAGGGACTTGATACCATAGCAACGGGTTTTGTTGAATTGATAACAAAACTTGATCTGCATTTAAAGACTGATAGGTGTCTGACTTGCTCACTTTTCGAATCAACTCAGAAGCAAAAGTATTAGCAGGTTTCATACGTCCTCCAAAATCTTGAATGACAAGTTTTCCAAATTTTGCAGCTTGTTCAACCGGAACTGCTTGACGCATCAAAGTAGAATCGAGGTCTTGTATTGCTGTGGATTTGTGAGTATAAGATTGAGATTGAGAGAAAGCTGAGATGCTAAACAAAAAAATAATGGCTGTTAAAGATGCTTTTTTTGCTCTTATTTTTTCAAGAGTTTTTGAGAGAGATTTGAATCTCGTTTCTCCAAAAAACATTATTCCAAGTAAGCCAATATAAAGAATGAAATAGCCAATATAGGTAATCCATGTCCCCCAAAAGTCATGATTAACAGACAGGACGGTCCCTTTCTCATCGGGGTCAAATGAGGCCTGAAAAAAGCGATATCCTTTATGATTCAAGATATGATTCATGTATATTTCGTAGTCAAACGGAGGATAGTCTGCTACACTGACTTTACTCATAAAACTACTGTAACTTTTTTCAGTTCCAGGATATTTTTCAGCAATAAAGTCATTGAGCTTTACAGCAAACGGCAACTCATGCTCTAGAGAACCGTATTGCACCCAAAAAACCAAATCACCAAGGGAAATCTGTTTGGGATCGTTGACAAACCCCTTTGCGCCTAAAACTTGAATAGTATCCGACTCTTTATCTGTAGTGATTTTAAGCGTCAAAGCGTCTTGAAAAGACTCCTTGTCTTTAACAATTTGATATGACCCCCGAATCACGGGATCGGGAAAGACAAACTGCATTCCAGCCAAGGAATAGAGAGAACGAAAACGCAGAGGAATTTGGGAATCGACTGGCACCTCTTCAAGAGCTTGTGTTGCCATTTGCATAGTTGTACCACCAAATGGGGTGTCAATTGTATAACGATCATTAGCTTGGTCCCATACAATGTTTATAGCGCCGTCTGTTGGGTTATTGAGCGTGAATAAAACATTGTGAATATTCACTATCTCTCCAAAACCAATATAGTGGTCATGGCGATTCCCATCACCAGCTTCTACAATTTTGATAAAAAATTCCCCATCAGGATCTTCGACCAAATCTTCAGCGGCATTTGACATAAAATCAACATATTCTACTGAAAATTCTTGGGTGTCGAAAGTACTTTTCCAGCTAAAAAAATTGTTGGTAGCTTCTGAAAACAAAAAATCATCTTGAAGTTTTTTTCGCTGAAGGCTTCCATCCTTTTCACCATCAACTAGAACGGTGACATATGTTTTTTCGCTAAGAAATGTATTGGTAGTTTCTCCTTCTCGAATTGGCATTACCCCTTCAAAGCCGAAGTAACGTGTAACAAAAGCACCAAGAATAATTAAAATCCATGCAGCATGAAGAAGAAATACTGGCCATTTTTCCCAACGCAAAAGACGGTATTTCTTGATATTACAAATAAAATTCAAGATAAATACACCCATGATTGCCTCAAACCACCAGGCGTTGTAGACCCAAATTCTTGCCGTTGCTGTATTGTGAATACTTTCTACAAAAGTCCCAACAGCCATCGCAACACAAAAAACGATAAATAATACTGCTGTAAGTCGAGTAGAAAACAAAAAACGAACCAATCTGATGGCTTGTTCCATAGCTTATTTTTGCCTACAAAATTAAGGCATAGCAAACAATTATCCTACTGTCAATCAAGCTTTTGATGACGTGATTCATGCTACAAAATCATCAAAAAATAATTGTGAAACGATATTGGCTAGTTGTCTTGAGTTACTTGTGGGATTACTGAACCCATTTATTGGAGAAATCACAATCCCTGTAGGAGCGATTAACATTGACAAATGTATCATCAATTTTCTCAGCCATCCAATTTTGTATCGCGTCCAACTGTTTTTCTTTTAAAGCTAAGTCCTTAATTTTGACATAATCTGTGGCAAAATCTGCTTGATGTTGATCATAACGGTTGGTCACCTTTAAAATCTTATATTTTTTATTTCCTGATCGATCTTCATCAAGAACTGGGAGAGAAATTTGGTTCTCATCTAAATTCAAGATTTGGTTGTATATGGCTGGATCGAGTTTAGTCAACTCAAATCTGGTATCTCCAGACGTGGGATTGATCAAAACGCCTCCATTAGCAGCAGTGTCTTTGTCATCTGAAAACTCTAGTGCTGCGTCGACAAAAGCAATTTCTTCATCCTGAATTCTTTTGCGAATTAGATCCAATTTATCTTTTGCATCTTTCAGCTCCTTGGCAGAAATCTCAGGAACAAGAAGTACGTGTCGAACGTCAATGAGTTGCCCTCGAATTTTATCCACGGTAACAATATGCCATCCAAAGTCTGTTTGAAAGGGTTGAGACACTTCCCCTTCTCTAAGTCGGTATGCCTGATCTCTAAACTCTTTCACCATCACTGGACGTTTTCGATCGAGCGTATATCTTCCACCGCGAGATCTTGAGCCGGGGTCTTGGGAGTATAGAATTGCTTTGGATGCAAAGCTTGAGCCATTTTCTAATACATCGTTGCGCATGGTCTCCAACAGTCGAATTGTTCGTTCAACTTCGGACTCTGTAGGAGTAGGTTCAATAACAATTTGGGCGATTTCAAGTTCTGCACCAAAAACAGGACGCTGATCTTTTGGAATTTTATCAAAAAAAGTTCGAACTTCATCTGGAGTTACTTCGATTTCTTCAACGATATTAGATTGCATCCTCTGTGAAAGCTGTTGAACTCGATTGATATCGAAAAGTTCGCTTCGAAAGCTTTGTTCATCCTTTTTCTTATAGAATTCAAGAACCTTTTCCATACTCCCGAGTTCTTGTACAAAATAGTCTATGGTTCTTCCAACATAATCATTAATTTCTGAATCACTTACCGTAATACTATCTTGTTCGGCATGATGCGCATAGAGTTTGTCTTCCATAAGCTTACCCAAAAGACTACATCTTTCGATGTTTGAAGTTGGAATTCCTTGAGATTCTAAGTCTATATAGGCCTTGTCGACATCAGAGTCAAGAATCACGTAATCTCCAATGACAGCAGCAACCCCGTCAATTTTAATTCTTGTAGGCGTTACAATGGTATCCGTTTGGGCATAACTCGAAACAAAGTTGCCAAAAAGAAATAATACGCAAAGATTAAAAAACCGCTTATTCATATACTTCGTAGATGTTTTGACGCAAACCCTCTTCAATAATTTCTCTATCAAATTGGCGCATTAATTCTAATTTCCTTTTGTTGATTAAAATTTGCTTTAGCGTTGGCGTAACATATTCCAACGGAGCCAAGTCATTGCGCAAAACAACTTCTTCAACCACCACCAAATATACTTCTAAAGAATCTTGTAATTCAAAGAAAGTGTCATTTTTTAAGAAATTTTTATAACGTCTATCAGTAATCGATGGTAATCGATTAAAAAATTGAGAGGCCTGAACCCATATTGAATCATTCATCGAGTAGGTAGTAAACTGAAGGGCAATTGAGTCTAAAAAAACTTTGTCAGCATCATTAAATCGCCGAAGACTACGACGAATCGTACGCAGATTATAATTTTCATTTCGAATCCGAACATAACGACCCCGCAATAAGTCTTTATTGGTTCTGAAATTGGCTTTGTTTTGTTCAAAATAATCTTGAATTTCTTCGGGATTAACTACAGAATCCAGAAGAGAATGGATTGCCTTATCCTTATAAGTTTTGACATACAAGTCGTTGCGATAGGTACTTACCAATTCATCGAGCTGCTTTTTTTCAGTCGAGCTCAAATTGATTTCTGCCTTCTTAAGATATAATAACTGCTCCGCCCAATCGTTAATCAAACGATTCGTAATTTGTAAACTATCACCATTGTATCTTGGGCTAATTTGATCTTGTAAATCAGAGACAAACAAGTAGTTTTCCCCTACTCTAGCTACTGCACTTGATTCTTCATTTGTTGGCAAACTGCACGCAGAAAAAAATAGGAATAAATAAAGATAAATGAGCTTCATTGGGTTATCGAGAGTAATTGGGTGCTTCTTTTGTAATGGCTACATTGTGAGGGTGGCTTTCTTGAATTCCAGAGGAGGTGATCTGAACAAAACTTGCCTTATCTTGAAGTTCAGGAATATCCTTGGCCCCGCAGTATCCCATACCAGCACGAAGCCCTCCGACAAACTGGTGGATACTTTCAAATAACTCTCCCTTATAAGGTACTCTGCCAACGATTCCCTCTGGGACAAGTTTTTTGATATCATCCTCTACGTCTTGAAAATAACGGTCTTTACTTCCTTCCCGCATGGCCTCTACCGATCCCATCCCACGATAAGACTTAAACTTTCTACCCTCAAAAATTATGGTCTCTCCAGGCGATTCTTTGGTTCCTGCTAGCATAGAACCCAACATAACCGACTGTGCCCCAGCTCCAACGGCTTTTACAATATCACCTGTGTATCTAACTCCGCCATCTGCAATCAAGGGAATCTCTTTTTTGGATAAACTTTTCGAAACTTCTAGAATCGCTGAAAACTGTGGATAGCCAACCCCTGCAACGACACGAGTTGTACATATCGAACCTGGCCCAATACCTACTTTCACCCCATCAGCTCCTGCATTAGCTAGAAAGGTAGCAGCATCGGCTGTTGCTACATTACCAACAACGACATCTAAATCTTTAAATTCTTTTTTTACTTGCTTAAGCACATTGACCACCCCTTGAGTATGACCATGAGCTGTGTCGATCACTACACCATCTACCCCGGCATTGACCAAAGCTGCGCAACGTTCGACAGCATCTCTAGTGACACCAACTGCAGCGGCCACGCGAAGGCGACCAAAGCTATCCTTATTGGCATGTGGTTTTAAACTCACTTTTGTAATATCTCTAAAAGTAATCAAACCAACAAGTCGGTTATTTTTATCAATAACAGGGAGTTTTTCAATTTTATGTGCCTGTAAAATTTCCTCAGCATCAGACATCGAAATGCCTTCATGAACGGTAACCAAGTTTTCGGAAGTCATAACTTCTATAACTGGGCGAGCTTCATTTTTTTCAAAACGCAGATCTCGATTAGTTACAATTCCAACTAACTTGCCTTTTGTATCCACAATGGGTATTCCGCCAATTCGATATTCTGTCATAAGATTTTGTGCGTCAGATACTAGAGCAGTTGTCGGCAATGTGACCGGGTCAATAATCATCCCTGATTCAGCACGTTTAACTTTTCGAACTTTTTCAGCTTGGGCTTCGATAGTCATGTTTTTGTGGAGAACCCCAATCCCGCCTTCACGAGCCATTGCAATGGCCATTTGGCTTTCAGTAACGGTGTCCATTGCAGCAGAGACAATGGGTACGTTTAAAGGAATATTTCTTGAAAATTTTGATTGAATATTAACTTCGCGTGGTAGCACCTCGGAATAGGAAGGCACTAACAAAACATCATCGTAAGTTAAACCCAATTCAATGATTTTTGATGATTGTTTTGACATAGCAACTAGTTTACAATTAGTTGCATGCAAATATACTAAATTAATGGGCAAATCAGTTTTTGACTAGACGAAGATGTTTTAAGATTATGATAACCGCTGCAGAATAAGCCAATGTCATTGCAATTCCAGAAAAAATCACAACATATCTAAACCAATCCACTCCAAACCAAATAAGGTAAAGACCCCCAAAAGTGAGAAGAATAGAAGCAAAAGGTTCGATGATGAGGAAAAGCTTGAGTCGTTCATTAATGGGGGTTTGAGCTAACAAAAAACCAGTGAGGAAAAACAACATTGACATACTCAAAATATGAGTGTGAACAATGGTCAGCATTTCTTGAGCGCTTTTTTTGAATTTCATCACCATAACATCTTCATCTTGTTCGTTGCCATTATAGTGTTCAATAAGGCCTTCGGGAGTCGTGCTGTCTGTTTCTCCCACAAAGCGAATTCCAGTAAAAAAACCAACCGATAAAACGACCAAAAAACAGGCTGTCATTACGCGCAATGGATAGCTCCATTTGTCAATGGTAGGAATCATATATTCTCGAACTTATTCATTTCGTTTAACAACTGATTGACAGCGTTGGTCATTGAATAAACAGAAATTGTTGCACCAGAAATTGCAGCAATGTTTTTACCAACCGCCAAGTCTGTACTGCGTGCTTTACCGACAAACTGCCTAAGCCATCGATTGCTACCTATTTCCCCTCCATAGTCTTCACGATAAACCAATACATTTACTTTTTTGATTACCAAACTTGAGTCAAAAACAACAAGATATTCAAAAGTGTCTGTTTTGCTCGGTGCGGTGCCAATAAAAGCGTAGCCCAAAAGCTGATTTGAATCAATAATCTTGTAGAAGTCTCCTACTACGGAATTGGTTTGAAATTCTTTGTGTTTAAGTTGAATGTCATCAACAGCATATGTTTTCTCAATCAACTTTGTAGCTTTCTTCAACAATCGAGGCGATTGAGCTGATATCTGAAAGGAAATCAAAACAAGAATGTAAAAGAATTTCAAAGCATTTTTTTTAAGTCAGCAAATATACATCAAAAGAAAACGCCAAGCCCAATGTTAAATTGACCAACTGCATCAGAACTATCAACTGCTGTCCCTTTTGACTGATAATCAACTTTGAATACCGCACCACTTGCCAAATGATACGATAGACCAAATGTGGTTTCTCTCCTATGGTAGGCGTCATTCGGTATCAGGTTACCTGCTGTTTTTTGGTGTGTATTAAAGTTTTCATAACGCAGAAATATGTCTAGCTTCTGACGACTGTCAAGAGGTAAAAGATTGTAAGCTCCCTCAACGTAATAACCTCCCATAGCCGATCCAACATCTGTATTCCCCGCTAGATTGTAGGCCTCGGTATCGCTTAAACTAGAAGAAATAAATTGCCCTCTTGAAGATAATTTGCCATTTATGTAGCGGTAATCCAAACCAACCATTGACAAACCGATTTGAGTATTGCTGATTTCGGGAGCTGTGGTTTGGGTATTTCCTGTGTAATACGAAAGGCCAAATTTGAGATTTGGCAAACCATAATATTCAATTCTTCCAGCAAAATTTACATCAGATCCAACTGACTCCGCTCCTTTTTGACGACCCTTTCTAAGCCCATCTGAACCTCTGAGCTTATGGCTATCTCCATAAGAAAGAAACCCATTCATGACATAGGCCTGATAACGAACGGAAGCGCTATTGATTCGCCCCGATACACCTATCCCCATTTCACGCCAAGTTGTTGGGACAATCTTACTGTCTAAGCTTGGTCGTTCTACACCATTAAAGGTAGTCGGCTCATGATACTCGTTGATAATTCCCATCGGAACAAGCATTAAACCTCCCCGCAGATTGACGCCATCAGCTAGAACATAGTTTATAAATGCTTGCTCAACATACACTTCTTTCACATGCTCATACTCGATTTCTGTCACAAACGAAGTCCTATAGTCAAATTTATAGGCGAAAAGAATGACTAAACGTTGCACATCAATTTCAGCCGGATCTGATTTCCCTTCAAGATTGTTGTATGTGATTTCTCCGTAACCACCAATAGAAAGACCTCTTTCTGATGACAAAAGATTGTTTAACTGTGTTGAAGCACTATTGTATTGGTCTTGAGCACACACAAAAGTGGCCAATAATATCAAAATTATCGAATTGAATTTCATTTAATTTTATTTAGAATAATTAAATATAAGGCAAATATATATCACAAAAAGTTACTGACAAACTCTATTTAGAATTATTTTAAATAAAAGTTTAGGAGCTAATGTATGTAGAAAACAACTCTTTGGTTTTGTTCATCGCAGATTCAAAGCTTGTCATGCAAAGCCCTGTATCTATTCCTCTTTCGTTGAGAAATGTGATTACCTTCTCTGTTGGCATATTACCCACTAGGGCATCACTCGCCATTGGGCATCCGCCAAAACCATATATTGCCCCATCAAAGCGACGGCATCCAGCATCGAATGCAGCTTTGAGTTTTTCATATCCCTTGTTAGGGTGGGTATGAAAATGAGCCCCAAACTCGATAGAAGAAAAAGCTGGAATTAAACCGGAATACAAAAAGCTAATATCCTCTGATGCTGCCTGGCCAACCGTATCGGAAAGTGATATAATTTCGATTTCCATTTGTGCCAGCCGCTCCACCCATTGTGAAACAACCTCTACGCTCCAAGGGTCGCCATACGGATTCCCAAACCCCATGGATAGGTACAAGACGAGTGTCTTATTGGATTTATCCGTCAGTTCTTTAATTTGTTGAAGACTGTTTAATGATTCCGAAATTGTTTTGTGCGTATTTCGCATTTGGAAATTTTCAGATATCGAAAATGGGAATCCAATATACTCGATTTGTTCAAAGTTAAGTGCTGTTTCTGCTCCTCTCAAATTGGCAACAATTGACAATAGTTTGGTTTTGGTATCAGACAAGTCGAGTTGATCAAGAACTTTGGCTGTATCGCGCATTTGAGGGACTGCTCTATGTGAGACGAAGCTGCCAAAATCAAGAGAATGAAAACCAACTTGAAGCAAAAATTGAAGGTAATTCACCTTTTCAGCAGTTGGAATAAAAGATTGTATACCTTGCATTGCATCTCTGGGGCATTCGACGATTTTAGGCGTTACCATATTTCAAATGTACAGAATTGTAGCACAAAACCTCTTAGGTATTCGTTGGGATTTTATGTAATTTTACAGCTGAAAAAGAAAAACTAAAATCCGATGGTAGAAACAACAACTCACCTGGAAGATTACCGTTCTGTATTAGTCAATCACCCATTGTATAACAAGATCGATTCGATAGACGCTATTCAGCGATTTATGGAAACCCATGTTTTTGCAGTATGGGACTTTATGTCATTGCTCAAGCGTTTACAACTCGAACTCACCTGTGCCTCTATTCCGTGGATCCCAGTTGGGAATCCCACTACTCGAAGACTGATCAACGAAATTGTATTTGGTGAAGAAAGTGACATAGATGAAAACGGTAAAGCTGTAAGTCACTTTGAACTCTACCTTCGAGCTATGGAAGATATTGGCGCAAACACGAGTGCTATTACCACTTTTATCAACCAACTAGAGCAAGGTAAAAAATGGGAAAATGCGCTTGTCAACTCAGGAGCAAGCCAAGCCGCAATTCAGTTTGTTCGCCAAACCATGACCTGTGTTGAACATGCACCTATTCATGTTGTTGCTGGTGTATTTACATATGGACGTGAAGATTTGATCCCTGACATGTTTATCTCTATTGTGCGCGAGTTAAGTGAAAAAGGGCATTCGGGGGCACAAACCTTAGTGTATTACCTCGAGCGTCATATTGAGATCGATGGTGACGAGCATGGTCCAATGGCCCTACAAATGATTGATGAACTCTGCAACGGAGACCTTACCAAAAACCAAGAGGCGGTTCATGCGGCAAAACAAGCCCTTGAAAGCAGAATTGAATTGTGGGATGCTATTGCCGACACACTTTAATTTGATTTTAATACATTTATATATTCAAAATTGATGAAATCATGAGGAATCTTTTCTATATATGCCTACTACTGTTAATTTTTTCATGTGGCACTGAAGCTCAAAAAACTGTTGTTGATTATGCGGAAAGTATTACTGAATCGGAACTAAAAACCCATTTATACACATACGCCTCCGACGAATTTATGGGTCGTGAAGCCGGTACGGAAGGAGAAGTTTTAGCCATCAATTTTTTGAAAGATTATTACGAATCTACTGGAGTTTCTGGCGGATCCAATGACAGTTCCTACTTCCAAGAAATGACTGTAATTGATAGAAGTGGAAATTCGATTGATAGCTACAACGTTCTTGCCCTTATTGAAGGATCTGATAAAGCAAATGAAGTATTGGTAATTACTTCACACCTCGATCATATCGGTGTAGAGGCGGACGGCCAAATTAATAACGGCGCTGATGATGACGGATCTGGAACGGTTGCAATGATGGAGATTGCAGAAGCATTTATTGAGGCCAAGGAAGATGGAAATGGTCCGAGGCGTTCGATTTTATTTTTACATGTCTCTGCTGAGGAAAAAGGGCTTTTAGGATCAAAATATTATACAGATAACCCCGTTTATCCATTGGCTAATACCGTTGCCAATTTGAATATTGATATGATTGGACGGGTGGATTCCTTACATATCAGTCAGCCCGATTACATTTATTTGATTGGTTCAGATATTTTGTCTGAAGATTTGCATGATGTCTCAGAAAAGGCAAACAAAGAATATGTGGGGTTAGATATTGATTATCGCTACAACGACCCAACCACATTAGTCTACGAGTTTGGCAGATGGCGAGAAAATAGATACTATTACAGATCTGATCACTATCATTTTATTAAAAACAATATCCCAGCCATATTCTATTTCAATGGAACACACAAAGACTACCATGCACCAACCGATACCGTGGAAAAAATCAATTACGCTTTACTTGAAAAACGGACTCGTTTGATATTTCATACCGCGTGGGAAATTGTCAACAGAGAGGAACGGCTATCGTTAAAAGAGGATAGTGAAATTCCAAATGATGACTAAGTTGAAGGTTTTTACAATTGTTTTTGTATCACTAATTTCATGTTGGACAATGGGTCAGCGTTACGAATCACAACCCTACGAGGTTCTTCAAAATATAGATGACCTTGAAATTCGGTTTTACCCACCTGCTATGATGGCAAAAACAAAAGCAAATACTGGTAATCCCTTTTCAACTCTTTTTCGCTATATCTCGGGTGATAATCAGAACAATGAGAAAATTGAAATGACAACACCTGTCTATATGTATCAAGAAGACGGAACCTCAGCAATGGAATTTGTTTTGCCGAATAAATACATGGAAAAGGACGCCCCTACTCCATCAGCAGCTAACGTGAAAATTTACGAGTCCAAACCTGGCTATTATGCAGCAGTCCGTTATGGTGGATATAGCAATGCTTCCAAAGTGAAGATTCATACCGATCGATTGATGAAAGAGATTCAAAAGCATGATCTCAAATCGATATCCAACCCCGTTGTTTTATCATACGATAGCCCTTATAAAGTCATGAATCGACGCAATGAAATTTTAATTGAAATCAGCTATGCAGACACGGACTAGTTGCCTAGACATATTTTACACTCTAGTTCTCAAACCCCATCTCCCAAGTACCATAAATAAGGTTTGGAAATAGAATATATCGATCTGCAAACATTTGCTGAAGCGAATTAACCCCTTCGATTCGAGATTCATTTGATTTCTTGTAAAAACGTTCATTAAAATCTGAAAGATTATCTCCTAAAAGTAGCACGACATTATAGCCTGAAAGCTGCTTTCGTCTCGATTCTTTATTTCCATCCTTGTCTCTTAGTAGCATAATCGTTTGATCATCAAAAGGAAAACCAGCCGAAATCAAATTCGCTTTTGTTGGCTCGTAATTTTCCACTCTTCTATTGGAAAGGTAAATGATTTCAATGTCTTGGTCTTCCACATAGTTGAAAAAATCTAAAGCTCCAGGGATTGGTGTTGCTTCTTGATTATTGACCCACTCCGACCATGTTTTTTGTGAAAACGACTCCCCTGTTTCAATCAGCATTTCATTGTAGGGAAGGTTATTGAGTACTGTCTCGTCAATGTCAGCAATAATTGCAAGGGGCTCTTTAGAAGAAGTAATTAGGGCTTTATCAATCTTAAGTTTGGCCATATTATACGCCTGTATACAAAGTGCGTAGTATTCTGCACTCATTTTCTGCCAGTACATCGAATGGTCTTTTCTAGAATTTGAATTGACACAACCGAGGGCGCAAATAGTTGTAAGAGCGATTAGAAATATTTTTTTCATCCGAATTGATAGTCTACGAATTTAGAAAAATATAATCGTAATCGTCAACTAAATAGTTACATCATAAATCATATCTAAGTCAGAGCTATTGGAAATTGTAGTTTACATGCACATCTAATCTATCAAAGAGGATTAGAAGTGGCTGAATTTGAAGAAATTAATCTGCCCATGGTTTAAACGAATAAACCTCGTAGTTTATACGAGGCTTATGGATATTATTAAGTTTAAAAATGTTTACGTCTATCGATTTGCTTTGGTGTTATACCAAAATGATATTTTACCATCTTTATTAATTCGATACCATTCATTGTAATGTCCCCGATCCAATGTATCACCACTTTTTGTTGCTGCAATTACATTAAAACCAGCATTTACCCACTCATTTGTTTCCTCTCCATTATCATCTTTTACTGAAAAAGCCCAGTCAAATGTCCAAGAATACATTAATGAATCTGATTTTAGTGAATTTATAAATTCCTCACGGCTATGTACTCTTCCATCTTCCCAGACAAATCGTGCAGAATCACTAATATGCTCACGCATACCATCAAAGTCACCCTCTTTCCATAATTTGTCCATTGCAATTACAACATCTACGGAACTCTGACTTCCCATGGTAATAGCAAAATCTCTAGGTCCAAAACCATTGGATGTGGTTGATGTTACCTGCGAGCAAGAAACAATCAAAGACATCGCAAATAAAATTAAAATACATTTATTCATTGTTTATAAATTTTAAATAGCTATTGATCTATATATTTAGTAATGGACCTTAATGTCTTCTTCATCAATCCAATTTGCTACATTATCATTTTGAATTGAATTCCAATCATCGTCACTGTCCCTTTTCTTATTTCTTTTTTCTAGACCCTTATAATATGATGCCCTTGATTCATCCATCACAATCATTAAAAAATCAGCACCACGAATTCCGCCATATACTGGTGAATACATCAGCCTTACGTAGTTATTCTTAAGTTTTTTGTCATTTTCAATACCAGCTTTTATTTGATTTTGAAATTTATCCCAATTACCATCACCATTTTGGATGTCCATTGTAATATTTCTTCTGAATTTAAGCTTTGGCAGTTGTTCAGCAAGGTTCATTCCCTCAGGGATATAACTTAATTCCTCCCAGTGATAAAAAACGTGCGTCATTAATCTCTCGGGGTTGACACTAGAAAAGTCCTGCCAATCATATTTCTTGTCCCAGTTTTGGAATGTTTTGCTTTGCCAACCTTCATCACCCCATCTATCCTCTTCTTTTTTTACCATTTGCCCCATATCGCCAAAAGTTCGGCATAGGTAAACTTTATTCCCGTCGATAACTTCAAGAACAAAGGAGTAAACTCCATTTTGTTCAGCTTCCAAATCAGTCCAGTGATTGAACATTTCAACCAATTTTTTTGGATTATCTGAAACCCATTCTTCAACCTCAACGATAGCAGGAACTTGTGCACTCAATGAGACTGTACACAATATTAAAAATAATTTTTTCATTTGTTTGTTTTTATATCAGCTCTGAAATAAAAAATAAATTTCTAATCATTAGTAAGAACAAAAAAAATGTTAATACATTTCAAGGAGGTTAATTGTAGCTGAACTTAATGAAGAAGATATGTAAATAGTAAATTTTTTTTAAATTAGTATGGTCAAAATCAATACAATGAAAAATACAATTATCACAATTTTTACAATTCTCCTTATAGCCACAATAACTTCTTGTAACTGCGCAAATGATGCTTCACAAACAACAAATGACATTTCCACTATTTTTAAAAATGGCGATTTAATGACAAATATATCTACAGATCCTAATGGGAATGCATTGTTGTATCCCAATGGGGATGCATCAATTACCTCTCAAGTAAAAGTTTGGGCGCCTGATTTTAACTCCCCTTGGCATTACCACCCCTACCAATGTGTAGCACATATTATTCAAGGTGAGTTAACTGTAAATTTTGATACAATCGCTTCTCTGGATGATAAAAGTCCAAACAAATCCACAAGTATTACGAAAACCTTTAGGGCTGGCGAGGCCTTTATTGGAACAGCAAACACCTGGCATTATTCACAAAACTTAGGCTCTGAGGATTTAATTTTCACCACCTCTTGGTTAGCAGAAAAAGATGCTCCAATAACTGTGCTGGCGGATAAAGAATAAAACCCCTCGATTTCTCGAAGGGTTTTTAAAGGGTGGAAGACCGGTCTCGAACCGGCGACCTCTAGAACCACAATCTAGCGCTCTAACCAACTGAGCTACAACCACCATTTTCGCACGCAAATGTACGAGTTTTTGCTTTCTGACTCAAAAGAATTTTGTGTTATATCAAATCTGAAATCTGAGTAACGGCCAATTGGCGTTGAGTCGTGAAACCTTCTGCATAGCTAACACCAATCATTCTCCCTAAATCCGCAGCTCTATTCTGAATGCTGTCCAAAAACTGCTGACTGCTGATTGGGGTTTCTGGTTCATTCGATTTTTCATTATAGAATTGGGAACCAAAAGCAAGAATCGCTGCCATCTTTTTATCAATATATTCACTGATATCGACAACGAAATCACAAGGGTCATTGTTCCATTGCATATAGTGATACACCTGACTAGGGCGCCATGGTTTTTGTGGCGTACCATCTACAACAGTATCGATCTTACGTAGACCGCTTAAAAAACTGGCTTCATGAATAAGTAATGCTGCACGTCCATGGTCAATGTGGCGATCCGTTTGCGCATTACAAAGGACCAACTTTGGTCTATATTTCCTAAGAATCTTAATGATCTCGAGTTGATTTGCTTCATCGTTTTTAAAAAACCCGTCGCGGAAACCGAGATTTTCTCTCATCGACACACCCAATATGGATGCTGCTTGTTTTGCTTCTTTGTCTCTAATTTCAGCAGTGCCTCGTGTTCCAAGTTCGCCGCGAGTCAAATCAACAATCCCGACCTTTTTACCTAATGACACTTCCTTAGCAATCGTACCTCCACAGCTCAACTCCACATCATCGGGATGTGCACCAAATGCCAATATGTCGAGTTGTTTTGCCATTAACTTTTAATCCAATCTACAATTTTGGGGTCGTCGGGTTGTGTTCGCGGTGAAATCACATCAACGAGTTGACCTTCTTCATCAATAAGGTATTTTTGAAAATTCCATGTGACTGATGAACTTTTCACTCCATTTTTATTTGCATCGGTTAAAAATGCATAAACGGGATGCTTTGATCTGCCTTTTACTGAAATCTTTTCCATCACTGGAAAACTTACCCCATAGTTTTTTTCACAAAATGCCTTAATTTCAGGATTAGAGCCAGGTTCTTGCCACATAAAATTATTGGATGGGAATGCAATAATTACAAAATTATTTCTTCCATATTTATCATACAAATTTTGAAGTTTTTTGTACTGCGATGTCAAACCACATTTTGAGGCCGTATTGACTACCATGACTTTCTTCCCCTTCAAAGTGTTAAAATGAAAAGGATTTCCGTCAATATCAGTAACAACAAACTGGTGGATACTACTTCTTAGCTGATCTGTTTGGGCATAAGCAGCAGAGGCGCCAAACAGTAAAGCCAGTATGATTTTTTCTGTCTTCATCGTGCAATCTTTTTCCCCAAAGGTAAGTAAACTCAAAAAAATGATTAACGAAAATCTTTTTACACAATCTCAG
>Ga0181568_10002437_pt1 | contig 16941 bp, 17 predicted proteins | sample 101ome_20_FD_133758 | JGI IMG/M metagenome (GOLD analysis project Ga0181568, IMG submission 133758) | Coastal salt marsh microbial communities from the Groves Creek Marsh, Skidaway Island, Georgia - 101404AT metaG (megahit assembly) | ecosystem: Environmental > Aquatic > Marine > Intertidal... | reverse complement strand
AGACGCACCAACCAAGAGTAAAAACCCAGAGCACTACTCCTTCATGGACCGCGATGCCTTGGCCAAGTACACCACCGATACCGGTAAAATTTTGCCTCGCAAGTACACTGGGCTTACTCCTATGCAACAGCGCAAAGTGTCCCGCTTGATCAAGAAAGCCAGGCACATGCAGATCCTCAAGTAGAGGACGAACTTCCTTAGTCGATTGCTCATCCCTGTAGAGGATGCGGTCGCCCGGTTGTCCAAGGGTGAAATTGTTGCCCTACCCTCCGAAACAGTTTACGGACTTGCTGGCTTAGCCCTCAAACCAAAGAGTGTAGAAGCAATCTACGCCCTAAAAGGCAGACCTTCGACCAACCCACTGATTGTTCATGTATGCAGTGTGGAAACAGCAGAGAAACTCGCGGTTTTTTCGCCCCATGCATACAAAATGGCTGCGAACTATTGGCCTGGCCCGCTCACCCTGATCCTCCCCAAAAAAGATTGTGTGCCTGATTTGGTAACTGCAGGCAACCCCACGGTCGCGTTGCGGATTCCACAACATCCTGTTTTTTTGGAAATCTTAAAACGACTGGATCACCCGCTTGCTGCCCCCAGTGCCAATCCATCAAACCGCACCAGCCCAACTGAAGCGAAGCATTTGATGGAATTATTTGGAAAAGACTGCCCACCCACGGTAGATGGGGGAAAATGCTCCGTAGGGATAGAATCAACCGTACTTGATCTCTCCCAGAAAATCCCCACGATTTTAAGGCCCGGAGCAATTACCCGAAAAATGATCCAAGAAAGAACAGGATTGGATGTACGAATCGTGCAGGAGGAAATTGCCAACCATGCACAAAAGTCCACCCAAACAAGTATGGTTTCCCCAGGGATGCAGGCGGTACATTATGCCCCGAAAACCCCTCTTTTTTTGTACTCTGCGATCGAAAATTTCCAGAAGAAAAACTCCTACAAATCTGGTGATCTGGTGGTGCTTTCAAATGCTCAAAAAAGAGCTCAATTACGGGAAGATATTTCGGAATTATTTTCGCTTTCTGAAGATGGGAATCCGCAAAGGATTGCCCAAAATTTGTACGGAACATTGATCGAATTGGATGCGAGGAAAGCCAATGGTATCCACCTAATTTTTACCGAAGAACCAACAGGGGTGAATCGTGCAACCTGGGACCGGTTAACCCGTGCCCAAACAAAATAATCCCCCAAGCGGGCTGGTATTAGACCCACACGACAGCAGGCAAAGACCAACAATCGCTTGCAATCATGCCAGATTTACTATTGCAATGTTAAAAATTCATTATCTTTAATTATGCCGCGCAAGTTAAACATAGGCCTTGTTCTTTCACTTCTTGCAACCCTCGTGGTTGGTAACCCATCTTTTGGTCAGACTGATGCCCAACTGCGCGACCCTGAGTTTTTGATCAAGCAGTACAATGATCTAGCTGCCAAGCACAATGCATTGGTTGAAAAAACACGTTCCGTAGTCATTGAAAAGCTGAACACTCCTGCTCCAGTTGTTCAATCTCCCCAAACGGCAAAACTACAGGATGACCTAAACGAGGCACTTGGTCAGATTGCGGCCTTAGAATCCCAGTTACTCAAGCTTAAACAGGAGGGCTTGCGAAATGTAAACAGCAACCAATACCTCGATGAGACGAATGCCCGCTTGCGCCGTCAACTCCAACAACTCAAAGCGGATGAAAAGGAACTGGAGGTCAGAAACCAAGAATTGGCCCTAGAAAACCGCAAGCTACAACAAGAAATTGAAAACCAAGATAATTCCGAAAGTAGTGCCTACACCAAAATAAGGAATTTGGAACTTCTTAATTCCACCCAGGACCGAAAATTACAAGATTTGAGAAATGATTTGAGTTCAGCCAGAGCGGAGAAAAATAAGCTGGATGCACAACTCGACCGTTCAAATAAAGAAAATGCTAAATTAAACCAACGGCTTGCCTCGCTTGGTATCGATCAAGAATCATTAGACTCCAGACTTTCCGAAATGAAAACTCTCATGAAAGAAGCCCAAAATGAGGCTAAAATGTTAGAAAATGAGGAAATCGTTCTCCGAGAAGAGCTGACAAAATCCAGAAATGAAATTGCGAGGTTAAACGGTATACTTTCTCTTGAACAAGACCGTTCCTCCCTTGTTATTGATGATAAAGATGAACTAGCCCAAAAAGTATCCGATCTCCAAATTGAAACCGATGCGTTACGTTCCCAAGTAGATTCTCTCCAACAATTAAACACCCAGTTAACGATTGAAGCACAAAGGCAACAGGAAAATGCCCGCCTTGTTCAAATGACTAACAACGATCTACGTACCAAGCTCGAACGCGTCGCGAATCGTAATGATTCATTGGTTGATACGGACATGCTTCAAAAAGAGGAATTAAGCGTATTGCGGGCGGAATTGAACAATTTAGCCATGCAGGAATCAAGGATTTCCAGCGAAATGGTTGGGTTGCGCGATTCCAATGAAATGTTACTTGCTAAAACATCTGCATTAGAATCAGAGAATTCTGACATGCTTCGAGCCGTTGAATACATGAGGGAATCCATCGAAAATATCGAAGCTAATGAAAGAAACCTTATATCCAAACTTAAAGATTTAGATCAAGAAAACCAAGATCTCATGAGCCAGAGTGGATCGCTTCATAACGAACGCGGATTCTTCAAAGATAAATCAAGAGATTTAGAAATTCAGTTGAATCGTGCGGTGGCCAATGAAAGATTACTCAGCCAAGAAGCAGGCATATTGGAAGCCAACATTCGTGAATTGGAACAGAAAATTAAGAACCTTGAAAATTCTGGTTCCATAGAATACCAAACTTTAATCGAAGACACCAGGAAACTGGAATCTGAATATTCCGAGGTATTAGCCCGCGAACAAGTGATTATTGGCCGAATGAATCTATTGGAAAAAGAAAATATCCGCCTGGAACAGGACCTTGTCAGAATGACAGATCGTGAGACCGATTTAAACAACGCAATCATTACTCTTAAAGAGAATATCTCGTTCATGGAAAATGAGTTGGAATCGTCCTTGCGAATGCGCGAAAGACTCAAAAATAATATGATCGATGTGATTGACCGCACGGAACGGATCGGACTGTCTGAGAGAAACTTGCCAGACTCAAGAAGTCGGTATTAAGGTCTAGTTTAGGAGTGAAACTCTCCCATCTTTCTGAACTTCTTGTATCGAAGATCGGCAAACTGTCCCTTCTTTAATTTCTTTAATTCATTCAATTCACCAATCAAAGAACTTTGGATTGTTAGGGCGGTCGCATCCCAATCTCTATGAGCACCACCGGCTGGTTCGGGCAAAATTTTGTCCACAATTCCAAGCTTTAATAATTGATTCGCATCCAGTTTAAGGGCCTCAGCTGCATTGGATGCAAAGGCTCGATCTTTCCATAGAATTGCGGCACATCCTTCGGGAGAAATCACCGAATAATAAGCATTTTCCAGGATGAGAACACGATCAGCAACCGCAACACCAAGAGCCCCACCGGACCCACCCTCCCCAATCACTAATGCAATAATAGGAACATCAAAGTCTGCCATTTCACGAAGATTAACCGCGATCGCTTCGGCAACATGGCGCTCTTCCGCACCAATCCCAGGATAGGCACCCGGGGTATCGATGATGGAGATTATAGGTAGATCAAATCGATCCGCCATTTTCATCAAACGAAGGGCCTTTCTGTACCCTTCCGGATTGGGGCAACCAAAATTACGCTTTAAATTTTCTTCCGTATTCCTCCCCTTTTGCTGAGCGATCACCATGACTGGGGTACCGTCTAGAGTGGCTGGCCCACCGATGAGAGCATGATCATCACGAAATAAACGATCGCCGTGCAGTTCCTCGAAGTTGGTGAATATTCTCTGTATTAGGTCCGGTGAATAGGGACGATTGGGGTGCCTGGACAATTGCACTTTTTGCCAGGGACTAAGGTCGGAATAAACCTGCCTTTTTGTGAGTTCTATTTTCTTTTCGATTGCCCGAATCTCGTCGGTAAAATCCATATCAGAACTCGCGGAGGATTGCATCAGGTCATCGAGCTGTTTCTCCAAATCCAGGAGAGGCTTTTCGAAGTCCAGGCTTTGTTTATTTTTAGTAGACATTTTGAATGGTGACTAAATTAGACATTCTATTCGCCCTGAGCAAGTTCATCCTTCCAACCCAAAATACGAGCTTTCGACGAGGCTTCTTCCGCTCCATCCTTATCCCCTTGAGCGACCAAAATTCTGGCAAGACTCACGACAGAGGTTAGATCGTTTTCATCAATTGAAAGGGCTTTTCGGCAAGCTTCTTCCGCACCAGTAAAATTTTTTTTGGCCAAACGAACCTCAGATAATGCCCGCCAAGCGTCCAAATCCGTATCGGCTTGATTTAGATGTTCCAACAAAAGTTTTTCGGCTTGTTCTTCTTCACCCAAAGTGAATAGGAGGACCGCTTGGTCGACAACATTGCTCGAAGAATTACTTTCTGACATAAAATTAATTTATCCTTACATTGCACCCTTGCTCGATGAAGTAAAGCACTTCACCTAAATTCTTGTATTTTCTTTGAATGGGCGACATGAAAGAGGATTACTTTTTATTCAACTATTCTCGTACTTATTTAAATATGCTCTTCCAAGACCCCGACTTTCAAACTTTACTCCTCTTGCACAGCCGGGACCGACGCTATCAAAAACTTCTGCAAGACTTGGAGGAATTACCCAGTGATCTTGCCCGTATGGACCAAAACATTGAGGTGGAGAAACAATCTGTCGAGATGGCATTGGAGGAGTGGAAATCGCTAGAATCGCAGAATAACGCGTTGGAAAAAGAAATCCTCTCCCTCAATGATTCCATCAACAGGCAAAGAAATCGGCAACTAGAAGTAAAAAAGAATGAGGAATATCAAGCCCTAGAAAATGAAATCGCATCTTTGAAGCAGAAAATTGAGGAACAAGAAAACAATCAAATCGAGATTTTATTAAAAATTGATGGTGCCCGAGAAACTGCGGAAATTGCCCAAGGAAAAATTAGCCAGCGAGTTGAAGAAATGCAGGAGCAACGCAACAAAAGGGCGTCCATTGGGGAGGAAAGGAGACGGGAAGTAGAAGAATTAAAAAAAGAAATTGAGAAGACCAGAAGTGAGGTCGAGCCTGACTTTCTTTCCACCTACGACCGGGTTTCTCAAATTGTTTCCCGCCCTCCGTATATGGCACCAATCAATGATCAAAAATGCTCGGGTTGTCATTTAAGGGTCTCCAATGATGTGGTTTCCTCGGTTTTAGTAGAAAAGAAAATCACTCAATGCGATCAGTGTGGAAGAATTGTTTATGTTGAACGATGAGCAGTGCCCCAAGGAAGAATTCTTTTTTCCACTTCCAGATGATTTATAAATTCAAGCATTTAGCAACTTTCCGAGAAGTGGTCATTCGCTTGCCAATTCCTAATATGGTGAGAGGAAAGTCCGGACATCAAAGGGCAGGATTCCCTATGAAAATGGGGGGGGCTTGCTTCAAGGCAAGTTCACGGCCAGTGCCACAGAAAACAAACCGCCTCATTCGTGAGGTAAGGGTGAAAAGGTGGGGTAAGAGCTCACCGCTAGTCAAGCAATTGACTGGGCATGGTAAACCCAATCTGATGCAAGACGAAATAGGAAACCGGGCGGCCCGTCTATGGTTTCGGGTACGTCGCACCCTGCTTCCGCAGGGATTCAACCTTTGCGGGTTGGATAGATAAATGAATGACAATCGTTAAAATTTTTAATGATTACAGAATCCGGCTTACAGCTTCTCGGAATCCTTTTTACTCAAATGTTTCAAGTTGACGAAAAGAGAAAATTATAATTTTTTATTTCGTTATGGCCAATACCCAGTCAGCATTAAAGAACATTCGTAAAAACAGGACCAATTACCTGAGAAACCGCTCCGTATCGAGCAGGCTTAAGACTTTAGACAAAGCTTTTCAAGCTTCCGTGGAATCCAAGGACAAGGAAGCTGCATCCAATGCCGCTAAATCTTTGATCTCTGCATTGGATAAAGCAAGTAAAAGCAAATTGGTGCATTCAAACAAGGTAGCCCGCAAGAAATCCCGCTGTGCTGCCCTGCTTGCTTCTTTGTAATCCTTACCTCCCCACCACCAACTGAGAAGTTCAGGTGATGGGCTTGTTCCTGGGGCTTAAATGTGCCTCGAATCTTCTTCGTCTTTTTCGGAATACCCGCTCTCCTGCCGGTTGTGATTCACCTTATTTTTCTTGAGGTAAGCCTCATGAACATCATCGGCAGACATTCCCATGACCTGAGCAAGGGATATGAGGAAATGAAAAAGATCCACGATTTCGACTTTAGCATTTTGCTTATCAAACTCCTGATACTTCGCCCACCACTTCCACGGAACTGAATCTGTCAATTCTGCCAGTTCCTGTTGCATGGCTCGCACATAGTTGAGAATCCATTTTGCACGGTCCTCATCATTCATTTCCTCCATTTTTACCCCAATTCGCCTGTTTAAGACATCTTGAAGCTCGAAAATATTTTCCAATTTATCCATTACCGACCTTTAAGCACCCAAGAGGACTTTGTTGCAAGTGGTTTCGCACCAATCAACAAATTATTTTGCCTTGTCGATCAAGCACACAGGATGTAGTTGTTTTCTTTTCCTAGAATTGGCTGATTCAATCTCACTTAGAGTATAATTTATGTGCCCATTCTTCCCGAAATTTTTTATCGGTTCCCAATCTTAAAAATCTAATTAGTTTTATCTCATGAAATCCAGAATTCGTTCCCGTTGGCACAGACCCAATGAAAAACCATTAGAAAATCATGGTTCTGCATCGCCAGTCACTGCTCCAATGGGTGAAATTGACTCTCAAAACCTGACTTCGCTCACCGACGACCTTAGCGATTACAAACCATCTTCGAATACCAAAGAGCATTCCCGTTCCCGTGATGACAACGATTCATCTGGTCGTAGAAGCGAACGGTCCAGATCCAGACCCCCTCGGTCCAGGGGACGTAACGACCGAAACAAACCCAGGCAGAACCGTGAAAATTCTTCGGATAAAGGAGGAGAATCGAAAGAAGCCTCCAAAAATCCCAATAGAAAATCAAGAAGAAGGAAGCCAAACGGGGACAAACAAGACTCGGATCGTTCAAGAAAACCCCATAACAAGAATTCTTCCTCCCGCCCCAAACAAGAAAGTAAGCCCAAAAAGGAAGGTGGCTTAAAGGGCTTTTTAGGAAAACTTTTTGGTTAAGTTTTATTACCTAGGATTAGTTTTCCCACATCCAATCCTTTGAGTTATGGAAATACTTAGGATTCGTGGGGGAAACCAGCTTGCCGGGCATGTCGAGGTAAGTGGGTCGAAAAATGCAGCCCTACCCCAGTTTGCGGCCGCATTGCTCAGCGAACAGGAAACGATTTTAGAAAATGTTCCTGATTTAAGTGATATTCGATTTATGGCAGAAATCATCAGCCACTTAGGTGCGGATATCTCTAAAATTGGTCCGAACAGCTGGAAAATACATCCTCAAAAAATCCAACCCGACCCACCCTATGAGTTAGTCCGAAAAATGCGGGCTTCCATCTGCCTGCTCGGTCCGCTTGTGGCCAGAATAAAAAGAGCAAAAGTACCCATGCCAGGTGGATGTGTGATCGGGCATCGCCCCATAGATTTACATTTGCATGCCCTCCAAGAGATGGGTGCAGAAATTTCCCTGAACCAAGGCATTGTGGAAGTGGATGGCTCAGCGATGAAACCTGGGAATCTTTTCATCGGTGGAAGGCATGGCAGCACCGTAACTGGCACCGCCAATGCGATTATGGCCGCCGTATTGACTCCTGGCACCACAACCCTCGATGGGGCGGCGTGCGAGCCGGAAATTGTGGATCTTTGCTCCATGCTCAAGAAGATGGGGGCAAACATTTCGGGAGCTGGTTCCCACCTGCTTTCCATTGAAGGGGTTAATCAACTCAATGGATGTGTGCACCGAGTCATCCCTGATCGGATTGAAGCAGCGACCTACATCATGGGGGCTGCCATCACCCGAGGGGAAATCCAATTAAATGGAATAGATAGCAGCCATCTGGGTGCTTTTTCCAAGGTTATGCGAGAATCCGGAGTGCTTCTTGATCGTTCCGAGAATGGAAAATTAGAGGTACATACAGACCCCAAAGGGTTGTCTCCGTTTGAAATCATCACCCTGCCCTACCCTGGATTCCCCACAGATTTACAAGCCCAGGCATGTGCCTTAGCGTGTACCATCCCAGGGTTAAGCATCTTGACAGAAAGAGTATATCCGAGTCGATTTATGCACATACCCGAGCTTTTACGAATGGGAGCAGAGGTATCGCTCGAAGGTTCCAGTGCAATTGTTCGCGGAGGAAAAAAATTAAACGGTGCACCCGTGATGGCATCCGACCTTCGGGCAAGTGCTGCATTAATTCTTGCCGGATTAGCTGCAGAGGGAGAGACTTGGGTACATCGTATATATCATTTGGACAGAGGGTATGAATTTATGGATGAGAAACTAAAGAAACTTGGAGCAGAAGTGGAACGGCTACCAGAATCCTCTCTTCCTCCAGCCTTTCGCAGACCCGCTGATTAACCCTTTCAGTAAATGATGGAAGAAACTCCCAAGGGTCGAAAGTTTTTTGAGGATTCCTTAAGTCCAGCGAAAGAGGTGGAGGCGGCGTTGCGCCCGCCCTCTTTCGATGACTTTACTGGTCAGCCCAAAACCATTGAGCGTTTGCAGGTAATGGTGGGTGCTGCCGCCAAGCGAGAAGAGGCACTTAAGCATGTACTTTTATGTGGCCCTCCAGGTTTAGGAAAGACCACCCTCGCACATATTATTGGGCATGAATTGCAAAGAGATGTGCGAATCACTTCAGGTCCGGTAATTGATAAACCCGGAGATTTGGCTGGATTACTAACCAACCTACAGCAGGGTGACATTCTTTTTATCGATGAAATCCATAGAATCCCCAAAACTGTTGAAGAGTACCTCTACTCGGCGATGGAGGACTTTCGGATCGACATCATGATCGATCAGGGGCCTAACGCCCGAAGCGTTAGACTGGAAATTCCAAGATTTACTTTAATCGGGGCAACGACCCGGGTGGGGTTACTCTCCGCCCCCATGCGAAGCCGCTTTACTCTGCAAACCCGATTGGATTATTACGATCGTTCAGACCTCACCCAAATTGTACTTCGCAGTTGTAACCTTCTTGAATGTACTATTGATCAAGCGGGTGCCCAAGAAATTGCTGCCCGTGCTAGAGGTACTCCGAGAATTGCCAATAACTTGATTCATTTTACGAGGGACTATGCCGAGCAACGTGCTGATGGATCGATCAATCAACAAATTGCAGCTAAAGCTCTAGAACTCCTAGAAATTGATGACCGGGGCCTTGACGAGATGGACAAGCGTATACTTTGCACCATCGCAGAAAATTACAAAGGAGGTCCGGTAGGACTTGGCACCGTTGCCGTTGCTGTAAATGAGGAAGAACATACGCTGGAAGAAGTGCACGAACCGTTCCTTATTCAAGAAGGTTATCTAAAACGCACCCCTCAGGGCAGAGTGCTTACTCCGAAGGGTTGGGAGGCCAGTGGGATCGCTCAAGGATTAGAAAGAGACGGAAACCAAATGTCTCTTATGTAAGGTTACAAAATCTCTTTTTCGCCAAAGGAAACAAGTAGCGAAACGAACTGGAAAATTGTTCAGGGTTTTTCTTCATCCAGCAAACAAGCTTAACAATCGAAACTTCGCAGATCTCAGAAATCTCCGATTCATTAGGTTGTGGAGAAATCGATCCGATCACCTCGAAAGATTGAATAAACTCATATCCATTTTCAACACAAGGATCAGAATGAAGAAGTTCGTGAATTTGGCCCTCTTCGATGGATACTCCCAATTCCTCAAACATTTCCCTCTTTGCAGCATCGCGATAAGTTTCTCCACGGTCCACATGGCCCGAGCAACTCACTGTCCAAAGTCCGGACTCCGTATCTTTTAGCATACTTCTTCTCTGTAGAATGAGTCCACCCGTTGGACCGATCGCATACAAATGAACAGCCCGATGGAAAAGTTGCAACCGATGAGCATCCTCCCTGGATGTGATTCCAATCGGTTGATCATGACGGTTAACCCAATCAAAATATTCTGTCATTTTTTAGTGAGTTGATTTTTTTGATTACTTTGTGATTGATTGTAGGTTCATGAGATTACTAGGATTTTAGTAGGTGGAAACGAAATTCAAAATTCTTGGTTCAAGCAGTTCTGGAAACGCGGCCCTTTTGCGCACTTCTGATTCTAATATTTTGATCGATGCTGGCTTATCAGGAAAAAAATTAAAGTTTTTACTTTCCCTGGAAGGTTTAGACATTGAGGAATTAGATGCCGTCTTCCTCACCCATGAACACAGTGATCACAGTGCCGGCATTCGGGGTCTTTCACGTTACATGAAACTACCTATATTTGCCAACCGAGACACCATCGAAGCCATACAGCCCAAACTGCCCAGGCGCCCGAACTGGAAGAGGTTTAACACTGGGGATCCATTCAAATTTAAGGAATTTACGGTGCATCCATTCAGTGTTCCCCACGATGCTTATGACCCGGTTGGTTTTTATTTTGAATGGGGAAAGGGAGATTTATTTGATCCTCCCTCAAGCTTAGCATGGGTTACTGATCTTGGTTTCGTACCCACTCTAGTTAAGGAACGAATCCGACAGGCCAGTATATTAGTGATCGAAGCCAACCACTGTACAGAAATGTTGGAAAAAGACGAAAAGCGCCCATGGAGTTTAAAGCAAAGAATTCGTGGTCGCCACGGTCATTTATCCAATCAAACAACCTTTGAACTCCTTGAATCCATGGATAATACATGCTGGCGAGAAATTTTTCTGATGCATTTGAGTCAGGATTGTAATGATGTCAATCTGGTTCGCGAACGCTTCAGTAAACTCTCTGGACAAGGAAAACGATTTTCAACCTATGTGATCGATCCAGCTACTGCCAACGCTGTTGGGGTGTGAAAACTCCCGAAAGACAGACTAAAATTATCGCCACGCTCGGTCCGGCAACCGAGTCCGACAAGATGCTGGAAACCTTGATTCGTGAAGGCGTCGATGTAATGCGACTAAATATGGCACATGCTACGCATGATTGGATTCGTGACATCTCAAAAAGAATCCGAGAAATCGGACAAAGATTAAAGCGGGAACCCGCTATATTGATGGATGTAAAAGGTCCAGAAATTCGTACCGGATATTTGCAATCCCCGATTGATTTAGTCAGGGGAGATTTAATCGACCTTGTTTTTTCCGCTCAACCGCAACCACCCCAAAAAGATGGCATCTGGCAGATAGAGGTTAATTATGATAAGCTGCACGAGCATTTAAACTCTGGTAATAATGTTTTACTCGATAACGGACTGATTCCACTGCTCGTGGTTGAAGTTTCTTCCGAAAAAGTGCGCTGCCGTGTCCTCCAAGATGCCCAACTCAAAAGCAGGCGACATGTAAACCTTCCTGGTATTGAAACCGATCTTCCCTCCATCACAGAAAAAGACAGGCGGGATACATTGGTCGGAATCGAGTGTGGGCACGATTTCTTTGCTCTTTCATTCACTCGCGATGCAGATGCGATCGATTTATTTAAACGATTCCTACAGGATAACGACAGCACGGCTCACGTGATCGCTAAGATTGAAGATCAACAAGGTGTAAGCAATTTAGAAGAAATTGTGACCGCTGCTGATGGGTTGATGATTGCTAGGGGAGACCTTGGAATTGAATGCCCTTTTGAGGAACTTCCTATTATACAAAGAAGATCCGTCGGGATCTGCCTAGCAAAAGGAAAACCTGTGATCGTAGCCACTCACCTTCTCGAATCCATGATTGATTCGCCTGTGCCCACCCGTGCAGAAATTAGTGATGTGGCCAATGCGATCAATGAAGAAGCCGACTGCGTGATGTTAAGTGGTGAAACCACGACCGGTAAATATCCGGTTGAATGTGTGCGGATGCTCAAACGCATTTCTTCCCGAATCGAGCAAGAACTCCCCCCTGTTCTCTCTGAAAGCATTCGACTTTTCCGACCCAAAGCAAAAATGCTTCGCTCGGCAGCCCTTCTTGCCCTGAGGATGGGAAACACCGCCGTATTAGTATTTACCCGCAGCGGAGACTTAGCCGCTAAGCTTGGTGCACTACGGCCCAATGGAGCCCCATTGTTTGCGTTTACTGACATCCCCGGATTACACCGAAGACTCCGCTTAGTTTGGGGAATTGAACCCTATTTGATGGAATTTTCAGAAAACCCTGAAACCACCATTCAAGAAGCAATCAAAAGATTGAAATCAGAAGACCGGGTTTCAGTCGGAGATCAAATTGTGATGGTAACCAATGTACTCGCCGATGGTAAAGTGGTCGAAAGTATTCAATTACGCGAAGTAAACGAATAAAATTCAGTTCATTACTTCTGCAATCTTGCAAATAAAATTGCCCAGAAAAACAGGGTTATAAAAGGCAAGCTTGCAGAAGTTACCGGAGAAAGAATCCCTTGCTCCGCTAGAGATATGCAAAGCGAACGCAGTAAATAAAAAATTAAAGCACCAACCAAGGATACCCCTGCCAATTTGGCTGGAGTGGATGACCGGATCGAACTTCCCATCGATAGGCCAATCAATAAAGCAAGTAAGCAAGCAGGTCCATTCCACCAAAGTTGAGCCCTTCTAATTTGATAAGGTAACAATTCATGACCTAGTGAGTTAGGCATTTGATCAAGTAAATATACCAACTCGGCCGATGTCATCTCCTTGGCCTTTTTATGTAACCAAAGATAAGGAATAGGATCGTCCATGAGGTTTAAACCTGAAAGCTTCTCAAACCTAGAATGAATCCCAGGGCTTTTGGTATGATAGGATGTATTCTCTTCGGTTGGATTGTAAGATTCCCATAGAAGAGAAGTTCCTTCGCTATTAAGTGTGGGTAATCCCTTACTCGAATAAAACCCGAGGAATCTGCCCTCAAAAAATATCCAACCACTCGAAGGGTTCCAGGTTGCCCGTTTCGCACTTACACGAAAAAGATCCTCTCCTCCATCACCATAAGAAAAAAGTTGAAGATCATTTCCGGTCAGAGTCTTCGGATTGAATGATTGAAAAAACCAGAGCCGCTTGGTTCCAACCTTCATTTGCAAACTGCGGACCTTTTCGAAATTTTCCCCGATCGCCCGAATGCCAGATGAATGCAACAACCAATCGCTCATCCACCCGATCGAGATTCCAAGAACAATAATTAAAAGAAATGACTGAATTGGAGAGATACCGCTAGTAATCATGGCGGCCCATTCCCCTCTTTTACGGGCAAAAGAAATGGAAAACAAACTTGCCCCCAAACAGCAAATGGGGAGTAACCAAGGAAGATAATCAATCAACCAAAACCATAAATCTTCCCTCCATTGGTTCATTCCTCGTGGAAATACTTGGCTGGCATCTTCTACCACAGAAAACATAAAAATCGTACCCACCAAAAAAAACAACCAACCAAGAAACCAAACGGTCCACTCACGAGCCATATAAAAAATGATTATCTTTGCCATCTTTCTTACTTAGCTACCTTAACCCTTGCACTGATGGAAGGGAATTCTCAATCTGTTCCAATATGAACCTTCTGAGTAATTTGAAGATTTGGTGGATTCCCTTCGTTCTGCTCTATGTACCGAAACTGTCTCATGCTTCGAATGCACAGAACCGCCCCACTTGGGAAGACAGCGTGGATGTATTTTTTGGGCAATATGTGGTTGGCCCATTAGCCGACTTGCTCTTCTGGCCGATTCCCGGGATTGAAATGCCACTCGTCGTAGCATGGCTCTTGGGCGGAGCCCTTTACTTTACGCTTAAGATGCGCTTCGTAAATGTGCGACTTTTTAAACATGCTATTGATTTAGTTCGTGGAAAATATGACGATCCCAAACAAGTGGGTGAAGTCAGCCACTTTCAAGCCCTTACCACTGCTCTTTCTGCAACGGTTGGCTTGGGAAATATTGCTGGTGTTGCCATTGCCATTGGCACAGGAGGCCCAGGGGCCACCTTTTGGATGATCCTCGTTGGCTTTCTTGGCATGTCTTCAAAATTTACGGAGTGTGCCCTTGGGCAAAAATACCGCAAAGTCCGTAAAGATGGTAGAATCATGGGGGGAGCTATGCACTACCTGTCCACAGGACTAAAAGAAAAAAAACTAAAACATCTCGGGGGGTTCCTTGCGGGTCTTTTCTGTTTACTTTGCATCGGTGGATCTCTGGGTGGTGGAAACTCTTTTCAAGTCGTACAATCTTTAGATATGATCAAGACAGTGATGCCTTGGTTGGTAGAAAACTCATGGGTTTATGGGTTGTTCATGGCTACCTTGGTTGGTCTTGTTATTCTAGGAGGTATTCAGAGCATTGCCCGCGTGGCTTCTGTCATTGTCCCCGTCATGTGTGGAATCTACCTTCTGGCATGCATTTTTATTTTGGGTTCTCATTACGAAAAAATCCCCCTCGCATTTACGACCATTATTAACGAAGCATTCTCCCCGAGTGCCGCCTTTGGTGGCTTTCTTGGGGTTTTGATTATAGGAGTTAAGCGTGCCGTTTTTTCGAATGAAGCTGGCATCGGTTCGGCCGCGATAGCACACTCAGCGGCAAAAGTTAAAAACCACATAGAGGAGGGAGTGGTTGCCCTCTTGGAACCTTTTATCGATACGATTATTGTCTGCACAATGACTGCACTGGTGATCATTATTACTGGGGCCTACCTTGACCCTTCTAATGCCGAACTAATCGCAAATAATCAAGGAGGTGCCCTTACCTCCGCGGCCATGAGTTCCGTAATCCCTTGGTTTCCCTATGTCTTAGCTATGGCCGTTTTTCTTTTTGCTTTTTCGACTATGATTTCCTGGTCTTATTATGGAGAAAGATGTTGGGTCTATCTTTTCGGAGACCGATCTTCAATTTTTTACAAAATTATTTTTCTGTGCTTTGCATTTTTAGGCTCCGTAATAACGGCATCGAACATTCTCGATTTCTCAGATCTTATGATTTTGGGGATGGCTTTCCCTAATATTCTAGGTTTGCTCATTCTTAGTGGCACTGTGAAGAAGGATTTATTTCTTTACATCAAAAACTTGCCAAAGCCGTAATTTTTGATCAGAAATAATTTATTCTATTAATTTTTGTATTTTCCCTTTTACTTTTTTATAATTAGTCATGCCAGACGACGATAATGTAGAAATTTCTGATTCTGAAGAAGCTCGTGCCTGCGTTAGTCGTTTGCTCAAAGCAATCGAAGGTTGGGCGGTTAAGGAAAGTAATAAAGGAGAACTTGAAGTCACAGCTTTCGCTGCCGCTCTGGCCTCCGGTATCATCTCATTTCATGATTTCACTAGTAAAGATTGCCGAAAAAGCCAGCAATTGATCGGTGCCATTTCCCGGGCCAAACAGCACATAGACCGGGAATTCAAAAAGTTTGATGGCGAGATTGATAAAATGCACATCAAGTTCGCTCAGGAAATGGAAGAATTAGATCTGAAAATTATTCGTGACCGAAAAGAATTCAAGCAATACCTAGTTTCTTTGATCTACGCAGAAGAGTATAACAAACTTCGTAAACAAGTTTCGAATATATTCGAAACTTTAGACGCTAAGGCAAGATACGAAGACGCACCTCCTTCTTCATAATTTTAAATATTGGTTACTTGGCCGTAGCCCAAGTCATACCTACCCACAACCATGTGGGTATGCTGACCACACTGATTAACATGGTGGCCATTATGCTTCTGAGGCCCGTTTTTGTGTCTTCTCCATAATTTCTTACTACCACCAATGCAAATACTCCAGCTGGCATGGCTGCTTGAACAACCAATACCTCTCTCATCCAATTGACTTCTTGGGGAATCCAACCATACCTAGCATAAAAAATGAATAACGTTGGAACTAGCAGTACTCGAGTAAGTAATGATCCTAACTCAACTCGAAACTTTACAGATGGACGATAATCTATGAGAAGGTCGTAAAAGCTAGCACCAATAATCATCAAGGCCATTGGAATCGAACAATTTCCTATCATCGATAAAACCTCCCAAAGGAATTCAGGAAATAAGTCCCTCCCACCCAATTGCTGTAAACATAATGCGATTACAACGGATACGGCAGGTGGGTTGATAATTTTTCGAAATTCCAGTTTCGAAGAGGTTAATATCAAAATACCAACCGTCCAAATAGCCACCTCAACACCTAAGTTAAACAGAATAATCTTTACCACCAATTCACTTCCAAAAAAGAAAGAGGCCACGGGGATTGCAAAAAAGCCATAATTGAAAATTCCTGAACAAAAGCAAAAAGCACGCTTTGCCTTATCTTCAATCTGGCAAACATAACAGACTAATCGGGAAGTAACAAAGCCCGCCACAATGGCAAAGAATCCAAAAAGCGAACCCAACCATACTTCGCTCGAGTTAACTGGTGTACTTGATCCAAGAACATGGTAAACAATGAAGCAGGGGTAAAGGACACAAATGATAAATCGGGATAAGGTTCGGTCTGTCTCTTTTCCCAACCAATCCATTTTCCTCGATAAACTTCCGATAAAAAGAAGTAGAAACGGCGGAATCACCGCTAAGACAACATTAATCCAACTATCCACACTTCTATCCTAACTGGTCCAAAAAATCTTTCGATTTAAAATGTAAATTAAAATAGTTACTCCTGAGCGTTTCCCCATTTGCATCGGATAATTTAAACTTTGACCAATCGTCTTTCCGCCTTATTGGAAAGTAGAAAAGACCGATATACTCTTTCCGAGGTTTCCTACAACGAAACCCCACAACGCCCCCTCTAGAACTATTAGGATCAGGTAACACATATCCCTTATAGCGAAAAGTTTTGTGCGGGGTGT
>Ga0181568_10002435_pt1 | contig 16951 bp, 13 predicted proteins | sample 101ome_20_FD_133758 | JGI IMG/M metagenome (GOLD analysis project Ga0181568, IMG submission 133758) | Coastal salt marsh microbial communities from the Groves Creek Marsh, Skidaway Island, Georgia - 101404AT metaG (megahit assembly) | ecosystem: Environmental > Aquatic > Marine > Intertidal... | reverse complement strand
TTGTGAAGACCAATAGAGCCTATGTTTATTGTGGCCAGAGGCAGAATCGAACTGCCGACCCCTTGTTTTTCAGACAAGTGCTCTACCGACTGAGCTATCTGGCCCATTGGCGGGGACGACGGGATTCGAACCCGCGACCTCCTGCGTGACAGGCAGGCGTGAACTCCAGACTTCACCACGCCCCCAAGTTCTTTTATTGTACTTACTTTTTAAATTTGTATACACAATTGTTTATAAGTTATTTTACTTTTTTTTATTAATATGTGATTAATGAAAAATTTTTCCATAATTATTCCTGCTCTTAATGAAATAACAAATATAAAAAATTTACTACCTGAAATATTCAAAGTTATAAATGAAAGCCCACATAATTTTGAAGTTATATTCATATTAGGTAATAAAGAAAATTTTATAATGAATGAAACATATAAAGATCTTTATTTTATCAATAGAAAATATCAGAATTTTGCCTCTGCACTCCTTGAAGGTATTAATAGTTCAAAATTTAATTATATAATTACAATGGATTGTGATGGATCACATAGTTTTTCAGAAACTCATAAATATTTAGATTATTTTTTAAACAACAATCTAGACATAATGACTTTTAGTAGATACAAGGAAAGTTCAAAGAACGATGAAAACTATTTTAATGTTTTACTATCTAGATTCTTAAATAAAGCTATTAGAATCTTTAGCCCTTTTAAATTGTCTGACTATACAAATAATTTGCGTATATATAAAAAATCAACAATCTACAATGAACCTTATATAAGTAAACACTTTGAGTTTTTGTATGAAGTATTAAATAAAGCTTATAACAAAAATCCTCAACTAAAAATTGAAGAAGCATCTACCATTCATTTAAAACGAAGAAGCGGTGTGTCTAAAAAAAATCATTTTTACTATATAACTAAATACTTATATTTCATTATAAAATTAAAAATAAACAAATAATGAAAGTTTTAAAACCAGAAAAAATTATATTTTCATTAATAGTTTCTTTTTTAGGACTACTGTTTTCGCTCTTTGTAAACAGGGGTTACTTAATAATTGACTCAATAGTAGGTTCTGAGTACATGAACATTATGTCTTCAAATAATTTTCAAAACTTTGGAAGATTAGGCCACAGAATATTAACTCCTATGCTTGCAAAAATGTTTAATGATATCTTTATTTTTAATATTGTTATTCTTGCTTTTTTGATTTTTTATATAACTTATAATTTTTATGAAAAATATGACAAAGTAACTTTAGTTCTATTAGTTTTTTCAATAACCACAACACAAGTTGTATTGTTTACACTTAACTTTGCTTATTATCCAGATCCTTTAACAATATTGTTAGCAGTAATTGCAATGTTTAATTTAGAAAAAAATTCAATATTTATTTTTATAGGATTTCTCATATTAATAAATAATGAAATTGGTTTATTTATATTGCTATTTTTAGTTTTAGTATCTAAAGATTTCGCTAAAAAAATAAAAATATTTTTTTTAATAGTTTTGCTTTATTTATCTTATCGATATTTAATAAATTTATTAATTATTAACGAAGCTAGCGGAATTTCAACTTACCTAAATGAACTGCTAAATTTTGAAATAAATTTTTATATGATATTTGGAATATTTACTGGACTTAAATTTCTAACTATTTTTTTATTCTCATCAAAAAAACAGTCAACACTTCTATTGTTTTTGATATTTTATATTTTAATTCCATTAAATATGGCAGTTGACTACACACGCTATGGCACTCTTTTAATTATTATGATTCTTTGGGTTTTGTATAATGATTATTTTTTATACAAAAAAAATATTAAAGTTATTGCATTAATTGTAGTAATTATGAATATTGTTACACCTAAATACTATATATGGGATGATCAAATTACATACTTGAGAGATTCAAAGCTTCATTTTTTAGATGTAACGGGTAAGAATTTTAAGGACAGAGGCATAACAGATTAGTGGGTCGGGTGGGAATCGAACCCACGACCTTGAGCTTAAAAGGCTCCTGCTCTGCCGATTGAGCTACCGACCCAGTCACTCATTGAATAATACACTATTTTTTGTAATAATTTAAAATTATTCTTCTTCAGTTAGATAGCTATCTATATTTTTTGTATCAGGAATTCTTTTTTTTATAGATTCAATTGAATTATAAAATTCATTTTTCATCTTCTTTATAACCTCAAGCGATTCGTTCTTAATTTGTTCATCTTGCACAGTTGCTTCTATTGCACTTAAGAGATCAGAAAAGCTTGTTTTTATTGAATTTTTAGCTGAATTAAGTGTTTCTTTTAAATCATTAATGTTTTCATCATCGACCAAGTTATCTTTAATTTTATTTGAAATATCAGAAATGTCTTTTGAAACTTCTTTCCACTTATTTTCTTCGCTCATTTTTTAATATTATATCGTTTTTAGAAGTCTGTTTTATCTTTAAATTTTAAAGTTGGGTTTCTTTTAATTCTCTGGCTTGCCCACCTCGCAGGAGCTATTAGCCTAAAAAATGGAGGTAATAAAGGCCTAGTAAATTTCAAAAGTTTTAGATTAAATTCTAAAATCAAACCTTTTACTTTACTTTCTTCAATGCTGTATAAAGTCTTAAACTCTTTTGGCAATGTATTAAATGCTGTAAAAGCAATGAAAGGCCATATTGGTTTTATGTGGGTTGGGACTGGCCCACCAGCTATTATTTCCTGAACATCTTTTGCTACATCTGTAAAAAGTAAATAATCTTTTGTTCGTGATTTATTTATCACCCAATTCTTTAAATCATCATGAGTTTGAGGCATTTCCTCTTTTTTTAATAATACAAGCTCTGCAGATTTCATATTTTCAATGTGATACTGATTTTTTTCTTCATCCGTAAGTTTTTTTACAGTTTTCTCATAAAAATAAATTGAAGATATTTGAAGGCAAGCATGAACCCACAAAAGCTGTTCTTGATCAAGAGCATCATAATAGCCACCAGAAACTTCATCTTCCCCTTTTATAACTTCATGAAGTTTATTTATTCTATGCGCACTTTCATCTGCTTCTTCTTTTGTCCCAAAAGTAACTGAGTTTTGTAAAGACAAAGTTCTTATTAATCGTTTCCAAGGATCTCTTTGGTAAAAAGATGTTTGTCTTGCACCTGCTGCAATCAATGGGTGTGCAGCGTGCATTAACAATGCTCTTGCACCACCAAATAGCACAGTTATTTCTTTATTAACTTTCCACATCATCGATTGAGGACCAAAGTATCCTGGGTCTGCTTTCATAAAAAAATAATATATACCTAAATGTAATAACCAAAATTAAAAATTAGTATTAGTAAGTAAGATGAAAAAAGAATTAATTTATATTACTTATCAAACTTTTCCAGCAAACACTGCTAATTCTATTCAAACAATATCTACACTTAAATATTTTTTTAGACATGGCTTAAAAACAACATTAATTTTTCCACTAAGAAATAAAGAAAGTTCGTCAGAAGTTACAGATTTAAAAAATCATTATTTATTTAATGAAGATATTCAGGTAAAGGGAACCATTCATCCACTTCCTTTTAAAAAATTTTTATTCTTAGAGAGGTTTACTTATTTAATAAGTCATTTTCTTTGGTCTTACTTTACAGTTAGGAAATATTCAAAAATATATATCAATAAACAATTTTTTACAAGATCTGAGTGGGTGTTTTATTTCTTATCAAATAAAAATAAAGATGTTGTTTATGAATGTCATCAACTTTCAAAATTAAAAATCTATTTAGTAAATAAAGCTCTAGAAAAGCCTAATTCGAAAGTTATAACATTGACAAGTTATTTAAAAAAAGAATTAGACAATAAATATACTAAAAAAATTGAAATAATTGGCAGTTCTTACGACAATGATTTTTTTCAAAACTCAAATAAAAAATCAAGCACATTTGTTTATGCAGGTTCTGTACATAGGTTTGGTGATTCAAGAGGATTAAATATAATTACCAATAAATTAGATTCTTTGTCTAATAAAAATTTAAAATTTATAATTATTTCATCAAAAAACGAAAATTTAGATGAGTTCAAACATCTCTTTCAAAAGAATAACCCGACTATAGAAATAGAAATATTTTATGAATTAAGTCAAGAACAAGTTGGACAGATACTTAGCACTTCTTCAGTTGGTCTTCTTATTAATAACAAATCTAAACACTCTGAATTTTATTCATCTCCACTAAAATATTTTGAATATCTTGCTTCAGGTTTAAACGTAGTAGCAACAAATTTAGACAGCCATAAAAATCTTCCTTTTCAAAATAAAATAATATTTTATGATTATGATGACGTCGTATCATTTCAAGACGCAATAATTCAATCGATAAAGTTAGATACCTATGTAGAAAATGACATATATTTGTACTCAATGGAAAATAGGGTTAAAAAAATTATAAACCTTTTTACTTCTTAGCGCGCCTAGAGGGATTCGAACCCCCAACCGTCTGATCCGAAGTCAGATGCTCTATCCAATTAAGCTACAGGCGCAAAAGTTCTAAAATTTTTTCAGTTCTACGGTCTAAGCTTAGCTTAGGAATTTGATTTAAAATTTTTACTTTTTTGTTTTTAACAATTTCTTTATTCAATAAACTTTTAAGAACATCATTGAAGTGGCCAAAATCACCATTTCTGTAAAAAACTATTTCATTGAGTTCAATTTCTTTATGCGCTGTTAAATCGGAAACAAGAGGAATTACACCAGAAGCAATATATTCAAAAATTTTTAAAGGAGAAGCATATAAATTAGTATGCTTATTATTTGGATAAGGCACTAATCCAATATCAAAACGTCTAACTTGTTCTGCTAATGCACTTTGGGAAAGCCTATCAAAAAATTGAAAATTATTTGAATGAATACTTTTTTCTACCTCTTCTTTAATTTCATTAATTTTATATTCTGGGCCTCCTACAACTACTACATTAAAATTTAAAGTATCCATAAGTTTCAATATTTCACGAATGGCGTTTAGCATTCCTTTATCAAACCCATAAGTTTCAAGCATTCCTGAATATCCAACAACAATTTTTTCATTTTCTAGATTGTTTGGATAGAATCTATCAAGATCTACCCCATTAGGTAAATAAATAGAATTATTATTAATTTTTTTTAGTTCATTATATGAAGTTATTGTTGTTCCGATTAAATAGAATTGTTTATCTTTTAATTTATTTATAAACACCTTTTGCAACAACTTTCCTTCTCCGTGTTTTTCAAAAATAATTTTGTAAGAAGACTTCAATGTCCAACATATTATGGGATTAGTTGACCATATTATTGAATCATTTAGTTCATTCCTCAATTTTTTAGCCCACATATATGAACTTAAAAGCCATAATATTTTTTTTAAGAAATCTGGTAGGAATTTAAAAATTCCTAATCCAGTTAAATCAAAATTATCTTTTTCAATAATTTTAAAATTTAAATTTTCGTTGTAGTATTCCGGGATTGTTTTGTCGATTGTTTTACTGTTATTAGTTGATGGATATATTAATTCAACTTCATATCCTAGTTTTTCAAAAGATTTTGATTGATTTAGTGCATGAATGCCGTAGGCTTTTTCTGTTGGCATTCTTCCGTAAACCAATATACCTATTTTTCTACTCATAAGCTCTAAGTTAAATCACATATGTTCACTTCATTTTTAATAATATTGTAAAATTGAAACTATTGAATAAAAATAATTCACAATTGTCGATTTACATACTTTTACCTTTGATTTCTTATATTTGGTTTTTGGTTGATTCGATTGCTTCTCTTCATTTAGATTGGGGTGGTGATTATGCTGGTTATCTCCTTCAAGCAAAAAGCATTCATAATCAAAATATTGTTGAGTTTTCAAATACAATACGTAAGTTAATTACATTGACAGATGGACAACGATATGAATTTGCTCAAACTCCAGGCAACTGGGGTTATCCGGTCTTTATAAGTTTTTTTGAATTCTTTCATGAATATGATATTAAGAAATTAAAGCAATTAAATCTTTTGTTGCATTTAAGTTTTTTATTGGTGGCTTTTAAAATATTTAGGATTTATATAAATCAATTTCAATCGTTAATGTTCACATCTTTGTTTGCTTTTTTACCAATCTTTTTAGAGTTTCATTACAAATTATTATCAGAAATGCTTTTTGCATTTCTTATGATTTTTGGGATTTATATGAATTATAAATCAGAGCTTTATAAGCAAAACTGGTATATTTATGAAGCAATAATTTTTGGTTTAGCTTTTTTGGTTCGGAGACAAGGCGCTCTCTGGCTTATTGTTTATTTGATAGTATCAATTTTTAAAGAAAAAAAGATATCCAAACAATCACTTCTTTATTCGTTTTATTTTTTCTTACCGTTTGTAATTTCTTTTATAACTTTAAGAGTCAATCCAGTTGGAAATATTAGTTCATCGGCTGGAGAGTGGTCAAATTTTACGACACCAAATATTGACACATTAATTTTTATTTTTAAAGAAATTGGATTTATTGCTACTAGGTATCCAAATAATATTTCAGCTATATTCGGCGTATTATTTTTTTCCTTTATTTTATTTGGATTCTTAAAAGAACCTAATGTAAGAAACACATTTTTAATTTTTTATATTATTTTTCATTTCTTTTACAGTCCTGCTGATACTCAAAGATATTGGATGCCGATAATTATTTTATTTGTTATTCAAATATTAATAAATTTTAATTCTTTATTAGGTCACCGTTTAGCAACGCCTATTCTGTCAATATTATTTTTATTAACTTCAATCTATTGGTTAAATTCATTTGCTGATCAAAGAAATTATTACCTTACATCAAATGGACCAAACACTGAAAGCTTTGTTGAGTTGACTGAATTTATACAATTTCAAAACGAAAATACTTTGTTTATTTTTCATAGTCCTCGGACATTTTATTATTTTACAAATAAAAAAAGCTATCGATTGGGTGATACTGTATATGCAAACAGTATATTTGTTTGTGAAAAAGGCTTAACTTCACAATGTACAGATAAAAGATTTATAAAACTTGACAGTATAAAAAAAACTAATATTTTTGAAAACGAATCTTTCATATTATTTCAATTGAATAATGAATAAAATTACTAGATTTAAAAATATTAATTTATTTCGATTTTCGGTCGTATTCGTTTTAATCTATCCAACACAAGGTCTTGGGCTAATAAGTGGAATCCCTTTTTACAATATCAATAGATTAGTTTATTTTCTAATTTTTATATTTATCATCTTCAACATTAAACAATTAACAAATCTTAATTTATTATTCTTAATATTTTTTTTATTGTTTAAAGTTTATTTTATTTTTAATAGTTTAAATATTTGGAATATCTGTGTAGAAGACACTACTACGCCAGCACAAAGCAACTTTACATTTGAATACTATGAGTTAGATTGTATGAAAAGTTTTGATTCATTAAACGACGAATATACTTTTAAAACAAATAATGTAAATTTTAGAGTTGTTAATGATAAATATGAGTGGATGGGAGCAAATTCAAGTAACTTCCCTGTAGGATTTATAAATCACTCAGCATATAATTTCTATGATCTAAGAAGAGATTGGTTACCTTTTAACCTTTCTGCTCAGAAGAGCTTACATGAAGAAGCTAAATATTTAAAAATTAACTATCTAGGATATGTAAATATTTCGTTTAATGACCAATATGAAATTAAGCTGCCATCTAGCTATTCAAATGTAACTGAAAAAGTTTTAACAATTCCAAAAAACACATCAGAGATAACAGTTAATTATTTTTTCAAAGACTTAAAAGTAAAAAAAGACCTAACTCATCCATCAACAGTACCAAATGATTTTACAGAAGGGTTGAAATATGCTCATCTTCAGATAGTAGAATTAGATGAAAAATCAGATGAAATAAAATTGAATCGTTTTTTTAATATAGATATTATTTTTATCATTGTATTTTTCCTAATAAATATCAGCACAATTAATAGTTTTTTTAAAGACAAACAATTCATTTTTCTTTTGATGATATCAGGGATATTAATCAATCAAAATTTTGGATTTTCTATTGATTTTAAATATTTAGGTTATCTTCTACTTTTCGCACTATTCGTATTATCAAAAAATAAAAATTATGCATTTATTGTTTTGACTTTACTTCTATTATCATTAAATTCTTTTCTTATATATGAACCGTGGAATATTTTAGACTTTAATATTAAACCCTCTGGTACAGATATTTTAACGTATGAAAACCAAGCTAGATTAATTTTAGAAGGAGATGGACTAAGAGGAGGTGCAGATGTGTTTTGGTACTCTCCAGGTTATAGATATTTCCTTTTTTTAATACACGTTGTATTTGGTGATAGCTGGGGAGTTGCTTGGAAATTTATTTTGTCTTGTTCAATTTTATTAATAGGAAACTTGAATAAAAAATTAAAAATTACATCCGTTATGGTTGCATTTTTCTTAGTTTTTACCAATGTTCAAAATTTATATTTATTTGGAATGTCAGAAACAGTGTCTATTTTGTTTTTGCTTTTATCTTTAAATACTTCAGAAAATAAGTATTTACCCCCACTCTTTATAGCTTTTGCAACACTAATCAGACCTGAGATTTTACTTGTTTCTGTCTTAATTCTATTTATAACCAGAAATCGAATTAGACCGTGGTTATTTTTTATTCCAATGCTTTTCCCTCTGCTCCATAATTTATATTTTGGAAATTCTTTTGTTCCATTAAGTACAGCTGCAACATATTCAAGAAATATAAATTTTGATATCTTTAGAAATATTGACTACTTAATATTCAACCCTTTTAGTTCTAAAATAAATCAGATATTAGGCCTAATTCCAACTTTAGTTGCATTTTTAGTGATCTTATTTGCTTTTTGTATTTGTATTAAGAATTTTTCAAAAAATAAAAAATTGAATAATTTCTTACCTTTACTTTTATGGTTTCTAGCGGTAATTCCTTATTTTATATATGATCCTACTTTGTTTTACCCCAGACATGTTTTGATTGCATTAATATTAGTATCTTTAGATTACGAATTTCTCTTTTCTAACAGTAAAGAGACAAAGGTATCCAAATATTGAACCAAAACTTAAAAGAAGAATAAATTTATTCCAAAATAATCTTTGTTCATTTAAATAACTATTTTGAAATATTTCTGAACTAGTAACATAATATCCACCTTCAACATAATTCACACATTCAAAAAAGTTGCCAACAGTAACTGTTGAATTTCCATTTGTTAAATTTCGATCATTAAACAATGGGTCGTTTTCATAAATTAAGTATCCATCTTTTTGATAGGGAATTAAAGAGCTGTCATAACTACCATTACAAATTGATTTTGAAAAATCTTCTTGTGTGCACCAATTATCACTAAATTTTACAATGTTATTAAAACCTTCATTAACTAGACAAGGGGTTGCCACGTGCAATTTGTTAAGAAAAAAGGTTTCCTTATATCTTGATGTTTCTACAGGGCTTATCATCATAAAAATATAGGTATTAAATATTACAAATGCAATGAAGTAATAGAAGTATTTATTAACATTAATTAATTTTGTTAGAAGATAGTAAAAAGTAAAAATAATAAGAAAGCTAAACAAATGTGACTTCATGGGGTCACCTTTTGCTGGATTAAAATTTTCTGTAAAAAAGGGGAATAGATTTACAGCATTAACTATCAGCGCAAAAATACCTAAAAAAACCATGGAACCCAGAGATCTCATTTTTTTATCTTTTTCATTCTTAAGGAAAAAAATTGTCAGAATATAGAAAAAAGCAGAAAAGATTATAGAAATCCTGATATAAGTTAAATTACCCGGATAGTTATTTCCCGACCAGCCATCTTGGTGATACCAGTATCTTTGCCAATAATCATTGAAGGTATCTGCGAAAATTATTGAAATCATAGAGTTGCTTAAGTTGTTTCTTATTGGATTATTGATAATTTCATTAAAACTAAAAGAGAATATATAGCTTAAATCTGCACTATTTAAATAGTTATCATTTATTACGTGTTCCCATAAATAGTTTCCATTGACTATATAATTTTCCTGCAAGAGAAGATATAAAAGCGGAACTAAAGAAATATGGAAAGCTAAAAATTTTTTAGTAAACAAATCTTTTTTGAATAATAATATCATTGCTAGTCCAATCATGAAACTTATACTGGATTTAAGAACACTCAGGGATAATAAAATAGGTGCTGCGAATATTAAATATATAATTCTCTTGTTATCAAAGTAATTAAAGTAAAAAAGAATCAACCATGGAAGTAATGAGATTGCTAAAATTTCAGGTTTTAAAATTAATCTTGCACCTAGTACCGGTGGAAAAATTGATAAAAAACTTAAACAAGCTAGGTTGAGAGTTTTATCAATCTGTAGATAATCGAATAAAAAATAAATGCCCACTAGTCCTATAATTAATAATAAAAAGTTTCCAAGCTGGATACTGAGTGAATAAACCGGCTCAACGTAAATACTTGATATTAATATTGGCTTATTAAATATTTCAAAAAATTTACTAATGAAATAGAAATATCCTACTCCAGATTCTAAACCTATTTCTTGAATATCATTCTTAACAAAATAGTCTAAATATTTACCATACCTATTAAAGTCTGTGCCTCGCATACTGTCGTAATTTAAATATGTAATAATGAAGAAAAATAAATTTTGAAAAAAAATCAAAATCATAAGAAATAAATTTTTATATTTAGTTTTCATTAAGAGTCAATTATACAAATTTATTAAAAAATCTTATAAATTTTAAAGATTAAATGTACTATTTTTATATGCATTCATTGGATAAGTTGTTGAATTTAAAAACAATCATTTTTGTTCAATTTTCTATATTTCTACCATTTTTATTGCAAGGCAATATTGGTTCTGATTGGGATTCGTTTGCAACACTTGCTTCTGGTACAGTTCTAACTTCAGAAGGAATTTATATACCATCACGACCACCCGGCTTTCCTTTTTATGAAGCAGTAGTTGGTTTATTAGGCTCATTATCATTGAGAGCTTTATTGATTGCACATTTTATTTTTGCAATGATATTTACAATGTTTATTAGCAAAAAACTAAAAGAAAGTAATAATAAATTTTTACTAATTTTTATATTTTTGACTTCTCATGTTTTTTTAATTTCAGCATTTTCGGTAATTGATTACATTATAGGTACTTTATTTGGTTTTTTATTTTTGCATTATCTTGAAAAAGAGAAATACATAAACGCCAATATATTTATTGTTATGAGTTGTGCGATAAGATTATCAAATTTGATTTTTCTCATTGCTGGAATTATCTATTTGATAGTAAAAAAAGAGGAATTAAAGAAAATTATTTCAGTACTTTTTTCTTTAGTCTTTATTTCTTTATTTTATTATCCTTCGTATCAATTAGCAGACGGTCTCTGCTTTTTAAATTTAACTAATATTGATCATGAATTAGTCCCAAGATTAGGGAGATTTTTCTATAAACAGCTACAATTTTTTGGAATAATTGGAACAACAGTTGTTATTTATTTACTATTAAAAAATATTAGAAATATTAAATACAGTCTACCTATTAATTATTCTCTAATTTTTATATTTGTATCCTTCCAGCTTTCTTTTTTAAGACTTCCTACCGAAAAAGGACATCTTCTTCCGGCATTAATTTGCCTATTATTTTTACTTAATAATTTGCAATTAAAAAAGTCATTGCTTTACCTTGTTTTAGTTTCTTCACTATTTAGCAATTTTATTTCTATTGAATTTTTACAACCAGACATTCCAGATCATGCTACTTCTGCAGATTTTGGTTTTTTTATAGAGAAAGGGTATGTATTGCAGGATTATGAAAAAAGGGGATTAAAAGGTATTGATTTTGAATATAATCTTGAAAATGGAATTTTAAATATCAAACAAGCATGGAGTAATGGTGGTCCAAATTGCTAAATGTAAATTTAATCTTTAATGTATAAAATTCTACTCTCAAAAAATATATCAACTGATGATTGAAATACAATAAAATCGTAATTTTTAAATTCTTCATTATTTAAATTTAAATTTTTGTTCCATCTTTTGTAATCTATAAGGAAATAATCTTCTAAATAGGCATGTGGGCTATAGGAGTTATCAAAAAATGAATCATGAAAAATTAATAGTCTAATTTTTTTATTAATTTTTGGTAGTATTATATATTTTGGTGAGTCAATATTAAGTTTTATCAAACCAAGTCTTTCAAAAACTTTGTTATTTTCTTTATATTCACCATCAGGTAAAATTTTAAAATTTTCTTCAGGATAAGTAATTTTAAGAAGTTCAACTAATGCTGAATTAAATCCAAAACTGTTCCAATGGGTGTCACCAAATTCAAAGTAATTAGTATCAGAACTAAAAGCATCGTAAAGATCAATAATTTTAAGATTTGGATTATTTTTTTGGAAACTTACAAAACTCTCATGAAAAGCTTTACAAAGATAATGATTTTGGATAATTTCTAATTTAGATGATTCAACTTCTTGCTTTAATGGCACAATCATAAAAATAAATTTATCAATATATTCTGAGTTGTAACCAACCTCGCTATTTAAAATATATACATTACAAGATTTAGTTTTTGGGAATAGATTTCCATCTCTTCCAAAAAAAACTTCAGTATTAAAAAACTGCGTATCTATTGATATTTTATCTTGTAATGACCAGCTAATTATTGATACTACTCCTAATACCTGGTTTCTTAAAGAAGATTCAAAAACATATGTTTCGATTTTATTTTTTAATTCTTTTCTATTAGTTGAAAAAACTAATTCAATTAATTTTCTTTCTTCTCCTAGTGTCTCGATTGAATTTACATAACTGTAGCTATTCTTCGCGGGGAAGTATATTCCTGAAAACATTGCTGATGAGAGTATGAAGATAGTTATTGTTAAAAATAGTTTCTCTTTCATGTCAAAACTTAAAGTAAATAAAAGGATCTACAGAAGAGGTTAAAACGATAAAAATTGAAATAATAAGTAAAGATAAATTAGTTAAAAAATTGTTTTTAAATTGATTGAATGGATTTCTAAATTTAATTAGAGAGATAATGCAAATAATAAAGACTACAAAAAACTTTAGATTTAAATATTGAACGAGCACTGGTAGAAAATTGTCATTTACTGTTTCAAAAACTACTAAAGAAGAGATTATTTCGACAGTATCTGTAACAGATTTTGAAAAAAACGGCACCCAAGATAACGCAACAAGAATGAAAGTTATTAACCTGTTTGAAAAAAATTTTTTATATCCTAAGATTTTTTCAAACGTTAAGAACAGTCCATGAATTAATCCCCATAATATAAAATTTAATGTTGCTCCATGCCATAGTGCAGTTAAAAAAAATGTTATCCAGAGGTTTATATAATTTTTTAATTTTGAAGTACGATTTCCACCAAGAGGTATGTAAACAAAATTCTTAAAAAAATTTGATAAGGTTATGTGCCATCTTCGCCAAAAATCCTGAAAAGAGAAAGCTAAATAAGGCCTGTTGAAATTTTCTGGAAGCCTAAAGCCAAATAGCAACCCAATACCAATAGCAATGTCACAATAGGCAGAAAAATCAAAATAAATTTGAAACGTGTAGCAAAAAATTAATAAAAATGAAGATAAAAAAGAAAAAGAGATTTCATAATTGCTATCCAAGTATATTGAGGTAATTTGTGCAAGAGTGTCTGCAATTAAAAACTTTTTTATTAATCCTAATGAAAGTCTATTTATACCGTTATTAAAGTTGTTAATATCAAAATAATTACTTCTTATACCCTTTCTGTAAGTTGAAATGTCAACAATGGGTCCAGCGAGCAATTGTGGAAAAAAGGTTAAGAAAGTAAATATCTCAAAACTATCTTCAACATTTTCTTTTCTTTTAACATCAAAGTAATAAGCGATTGCTTGAAAAGTGAAGAAAGACAAACCTATTGGAAAATTAGCATGAATAAAAATTGGGATTTCAATGTTTAAAAAATTATAAAATAAAAAGGAATATTTGAAAATAAAAAGTGGAAATAAAAGCAGAATTATAAAAAAAACATTATTGAAATAGTTTTTTTTAATTTGAATATTCACTATAAAAGTTAGAAAAACAAGAATTAAAATTAAATAACCATTATCAAGAATATAAAAATAAGCACTGAGAGAGCCAAGAAGGATTACTTTTCTTTTTTTGGGCAAATTTAAATAGTTTATTAATAGTGAAAAGGGGAGAAAAAAGAACAGAAATGAAGTAGATGTAAGTAGCATATTTAATTATGTTACTTTGATATTGTATGATTAATCTTTTTATTTTTTAATTTATCTATAAATATATAGATTGAAAACACCAACGGGGGATATAAACTAACTAGAAGCGTATAACTACTTCTAAGCATCTCAGTTCCTATTTCAAGTAATGTAATTTGTGGAATTACACAGAAAAGAAAAATTACAATTATTGACTTACTGTTTCTATCTTTCATATAAAAAGCTAGAAGAATTGCCATTTCGAATAAGTGATATGTTCTTAAGTACGGGTTTAATAAGAAATATAAAATAAATATATCTATAAAAATTTGTTCGATAGGTACGTTACGTTTTCTTAAGTTGTTTAACAAAAGCACACAAAAGATTAAAACTAAAAATAAAACTGAAAAAAATATTAATAAGTTTGATTGATATAAATAAAATAACAGATTTGGAACAGATGGAGTGTCATAGTAATTACCAAATATATCATTAATGACATTAAAGCTATTCACCGTCTCAGAGCTTGAAAAAATATTGTAATAATTTATCCAGGTTTTAAATATTTCACCTTCTAGCAAATAAGTTATATAAATTAATGAAAACAAGGTTGGAACACTAAATTTAATAAATTTTTTTACTTCTTCATTTTTAATTGCAATCAGCAACACAATATAAAAAGGTAATATTGTAACTTTGATATACACAAGAAGTGAAAAAAACAAAGAGGATAGAACAACTTTCTTTCTAAATAAACTAATAAAAAAAAGCACAAGGATCAGTTGAGCAATTATGGAAATGTTTCCGCTGCGAAATGCTTGGTAAAAACCATTAAATCCTGCCAATAACAGTCCTATTGAGGTACTTGAATTTTTGAAATTAAAAAACAAAAAAATTATCGGAATAGTAGCTAAAAAATATTTGTAATTTTCAACCCAATTTATATAAGGGTGACACAGCAATTTAAAACTTTTTATTACTAAAGGAAGATAGTTTGTCCCTATTTTTTCAATTTCGACTGGAAAATATTTTGGATAAACTTTTTCAATATTTTCTTCTAAATAGGGATCTAAGTTATTAAAAGTAAGAATATTTGTTATCTCACAATGTATTAGTGCATCATTTTTAGTTACAGATCTTGGCTCATTAATTAAAACTGTACAAAATAATACTAAAGATATTATTAAGAGAAAATTTTTTAAAATATTTATAGAATTAAATTTAGAATAAAACAAAAATTATGAGCTTAAAAAAAATAAATATATCGTTTTTATTTTTGCTTACTATTTTAGCTACTTTTTGTGGCGGTACAGAAGCAGAAGATGACACGCCTGAATTGACAACAACTTCTTCAAAACCTGCAGTCCAGGAAACAACAACAACTACATTATTAATTGTCCAAGAAACAACCGAAGAACAGTGTGTTCCTGATGACAATACAAGTATTAATCTTGAGAGCAATAGAGCGATACAAAGATTTCTAAACAAGTATGGTTTCAATGCAGGCGATATAGATGGTTACTTTGGGTATCAAAGCACGGAGGCATTGAGGAAATTCCAAGCTTTTGCGGGTATTAACCCAGACGGAGACTTGGGTCCAGTAACAAAAGAGGCAATTAAAAACTGGACAGGATGCGAAGATCAAATTTCCTCTTACACTTCACCACCTACCACTTCTCCAGATGAGACTGCTAGCGAAGAGAACGAGAACACTACTACCACCACTTCTTCTAGTACAACTACAACGACAGTAATTGAAACAGGTAACAACAATTTAGAAAGTAGTTTTGGTTTTTTACCGTCTATTGGTATTGACACTAATAATCTAGTTTCTATTTTTAAAGGGGCCAGTAATAAGTCTTCTGTATGTGGCACTCCTTATTACAACAGTATTCCAAATGGTGTTTTGAATAATTTTACAAATGGTAATATTGCACAAATTTCGATTCTTCCATCTCCATTTTCTGAATCTTCCAATACTGCACAAATTTCAACTAACCTTAATGAAAAATTTGAAGTTGAAATAATTGGTAATGGTGACAATGAATTTAAATTTTATTTTATTCCTCCTTTCAGCCACGAAATAGTATCCCTTAATCCTGATGAAGTTATAATCACAGCTGGAAAAACAAAAGCTATCTTTAATAAATCAAACTTGGCAACAGGATACTGGTTCTTTGCTTTTGCAGAAAACTCTAGTGGAAAAATTATAAAGTCGTCTTCACCTAGGGAATTTAACAATGGAAATGTTTCTTCGCAAACATATTTAGGAAGTGTAGAGACAGAAATATTGAATTTTAACATTAATGGAAGAAATGTTGGTGGAGGAGAAGCTCTTTCAACAAATGATTCAATTTCAATATCTTACATTACAAAGGGTTCTTATGATGAAAAGCCTGTTACTTCTAGCGATATACAAAAAGATGATAATGTTATTACTCTTTTTAACAACGACCAGGCAGACGTTGGAGATTTATTAGTAATTAACAATGAAGTTATGAAAGTATTATCAAAGGATAATAACAGTAAATATAATGTTCAAAGAGGTTTCAATAATACAGAACCAAAAAAACACATAACTGGAGCAAGCGTAAAGAAAATAAAAAATCCAGAATCAAATAGAGTAAATAGTTCTTTTGCTTATGTAGTAATCAGATCAGAAAGTGGAAAAAAATATCAATTAATACTTGATGGCGAAG
>Ga0181568_10002429_pt1 | contig 16960 bp, 15 predicted proteins | sample 101ome_20_FD_133758 | JGI IMG/M metagenome (GOLD analysis project Ga0181568, IMG submission 133758) | Coastal salt marsh microbial communities from the Groves Creek Marsh, Skidaway Island, Georgia - 101404AT metaG (megahit assembly) | ecosystem: Environmental > Aquatic > Marine > Intertidal... | reverse complement strand
GTGGCGCTGAGCTACGAGGGACTAGCGTGGATTACCGGCGCGGCGATTGTGCTGGGTGCCGATCTACCGCCGACACCCATTTTGGTTATCGCCCTGCTCTACAGCATTGGCGCACACGGCATCATGACCCTCAACGACTTCAAAGCCATCGACGGCGACCGCCGCATGGGCGTGCGCTCGTTGCCGGTTCAATTGGGCGTACAACGCGCCGCCCGCGTGGCCTGCGCCATCATGCTGCTGCCTCAAGCGGTGGTGGTTGGGCTGCTGCTGCAGTGGGGGCAAGCGTGGCACGCCCTTGCCGTGGCGGCGCTTATGCTTGCGCAAGCACGCCTCATGCAACGCTTGTTGCGCGACGTCATGGGCCGAGCCCGCTGGTACAGCGGCGTTGGGGTGCCGTTGTTTGTCGCCGGCATGATGGTCAGCGCGTTTGCCCTACGCGGCGCAAGCCTGGGGTGAGCAGCACATGCTAAGTTGGCTTGGAATCATTCGCTTGGGCTTGGTGCAAATGGCACTGGGCGCGGTGGTGGTGCTCACCACCTCCACGCTCAACCGGGTCATGGTGGTTGAGCTGGCGTTACCGGCGCTGCTGCCAGGGGCGCTGGTGGCGCTGCACTACGCGGTGCAGCTGTCGCGCCCCACCATGGGCTACGGCTCAGACGTATGGCAACGCCGCACCCCTTGGATTGTCGGCGGCATGACCGGCTTGGCCATTGGCGGCGTGCTTGCGGCGGCCGCGGTGGTGTGGATGCAATCCGACCCCGCCGCCGGCATGGCATTGGCGGCGTTGGCGTTTGTCTTGATCGGCCTTGGCGTCTCGGCCGCAGGCACCTCGCTGCTGGCGTTGTTGGCCAAATGCGTGGCCCCGGCGCGGCGTGGCGCCGCCGCGGCGGTGGTGTGGATGATGATGATCGCTGGCTTTGCCATCACCGCCGGCTTGGCGGGTCACTTTCTAGACCCTTACAGCCCGGCGCGTCTGCTGGCCGTGGCCGCCACCGTCTCGGGGTTGGCCTTGCTGCTGGCACTGATCGCCTTAACCGGGCTTGAGCCGCGCGTTACCCACGCCACGGCCGCACCCGAGCCGCCGCCGGCCAACGGACTGTCTTGGCAGGCCTTTGGCCAAGCGTTGCAGCAGGTGTGGCGCGAGCCGCAGGCGCGGCACTTCACCATTTTTGTGTTTGTCTCCATGCTGGCGTACAGCTCCCAAGACCTGATTCTTGAGCCCTTCGCGGGCGCCGCTTTTGGCATGACGCCCGGCCAATCCACACAGCTTGCCGGTGTCCAACACGGCGGCGTGCTGCTGGGCATGATAGGCGTGGCGCTGGCCACCGCCTGGGGTGGACGCCACCTTCAATCACGCTGGGGACAACGACTGGCCTCACTGCGCGGCTGGACCCTGGTGGGCTGCGCCGCCTCGGCGCTGGCGTTGTTGGCGCTGGTTGCTGCGGGTGTGGTGGGGCACGCCTGGCCGCTGCGTGGCACCGTGTTTGCCTTGGGCGTGGCCAACGGCATGTTTTCCATTGGCGCCATCGGCTCCATGATGATGCTGGCCGACCAAGGACGCCAAGCCCGCGAAGGCACCCGCATGGGCTTATGGGGCGCGGCGCAGGCCATGGCCTTTGCGTTGGGCGGGCTGGTTGGCACCGGCGCCGCCGATTTGGCGCGCGCCCTTTGGGCCGACCCCGGTACCGCCTATGCCAGCGTTTTTGCACTCGAAGCTGGCTTGTTTGGTCTATCGGCCTGGCTGGCGCTGCGCATTCGACCCGGGCAAGCGGCACTCACCGCCCATCGTCAACGGCACCCAAGCCTTGGGCCGCAAGGAGAACACGCATGAACATCGAACGTCCTTTTTTTGATGCGGTTGTCGTCGGTGGCGGCCCCGCCGGCGCCACCGCCGCGCAATATCTGGCCGAATCGGGCAACCGCGTGCTGCTGCTCGATCGCGGTGGTCGCATCAAACCCTGCGGTGGCGCCATTCCGCCGCGGTTAATCCGCGACTTTGCCATTCCCGACCACATGCTGGTGGCCAAAGCGCGCTGCGCCCGCATGGTGGCGCCCAGCCGCAAACACGTTGACATTCCAATCGACAACGGTTTTGTTGGCATGGTCGACCGCGAACACTTTGACGAGTGGCTGCGCGCCCGCGCGGCCAACGCCGGCGCCCAACGCGCCACCGGCACGTTCATCGACATCGACCGCGACCAAGGCGACCAGCCCGTGGTGCGCTACCGCTGCGCCGATGGCCGTGTGGGTGAGGCGCAAACGCGGGTGGTGATTGGCGCCGATGGCGCGCGCTCCGCGGTGGCCAAGCAAAACATTGCACACGCCGAGCGCATGCCATGCGTTTTTGCGTATCACGAAATCCTAAGCACGCCGGCGCACACCCCCGCCAACTACCACCACGAGCGCTGCGATGTGGTGTACCAAGGGCATATCTCACCCGACTTTTACGGCTGGGTCTTTCCCCATGGACAAACCTTAAGCGTCGGCACAGGCAGCGCCAACAAAGGCTTCTCGTTGCGCGATGCCGTCGCCACCCTACGCCAGCAAAGCGGCCTGGAACACGCCACCACCGTGCGCCGCGAAGGCGCGCCCATACCCATGAAACCCCTGCCACGCTGGGACAACGGCCGTGACGTGGTGTTGGCTGGCGACGCCGCCGGCGTGGTTGCACCCGCCTCGGGCGAGGGCATTTACTACGCCATGCTGGGCGGCCAACTCGCCGCAGAGGCCGCGCACGCCTACCTGCGCGGGGGCAACCCAGCCTCGCTCAAACTGGCACGCAAAAAATTCATGCGCGCCCATGGCAAGATTTTTTGGGTGCTGGGCATCATGCAATCGTTTTGGTACCGCAACAACCGACGGCGCGAAAGGTTTGTCAAAATTTGCGAAGATCAAGACGTGCAACAACTCACCTTCGACGCCTACATGAACAAACGCTTGGTGCGCCGCAAACCCATGGCCCACATTCGTATCTTCTTTAAAGACTTGGCCCATTTGCTTGGCATGGCACGGGTATGAGTGGTCAGGCCCGCCACTGGTGGCTGGGGTCACTGTGGGCGCTGGCGGTGGCCTCATTGGGTGGGGCGCTCACCACGCTTGACGCTTGGTATTTTGCGCTGCAGCAGCCGGCCTGGAAACCCGCCGACCTATGGTTCGGCCCGGTCTGGACCACACTGTTTGCGCTGTGTGTGGTGGCTGGCGTCAACGCGTGGCGCGGCGCCAGCACGGCACACGCCAAGCGCCAGGTGTTGCTGGCTTATGCCATCAACAGCGTATGCAACGTGACCTGGAGTGCCTTGTTTTTTTACGCGCAACGCCCGGACTGGGCGCTGGCCGAGGTTGGCGTGCTGTGGGCGTCGGTGATTCACCTGTGGTGGGTCACCCGCCAGTACAGCCCAAAAGCGGCGTGGTGCTTGGTGCCCTACGCCGCATGGGTTTCGTTTGCTGCGGCCCTTAACGCCGCGGTGGTTAACGCCAACGCGCCGTTTGTGTAAGGCGCAGCCCCCAGGCGGGAGGTACCGCCGCCTGGGCGCCTTGGGCGCATGCGCTTGCTGCGTGCCTAATTAGGCTTTCTTCACCCACGCGCTGCACCAGCCCTTGCCGGCCACCTGCTTGCCCGGGAACAGCGCACAGCCGCCGGCCTTGCTGCCGGCTGCGCCCTGATACAGCTGACAGCTGCTGCACACTTGGCTGGCCTGATGTTTGGGGTACTTGGCCGCGTCAACCTTGGTGGTGTCGGCTTTGTAGCCCAAGCCCAAAGCCGTTGGGTCAGACTCCGACACCATGGCCGCAGCCTGCGCAGCGGACACACCGCCCAGCGCGGCACCCGCCACCGCCACTTGCATCATAAAAATCCGACGATTCGAGGCTTGCATATTGCGCTCCTGTTGTGATTCAACCAATTGAATAAGCAGCGGCATTATATGATTCGGGCATGACTACCCACGTATCCGAGGCGCCCTCCACCGGCGTGCCACCCCCCGCCGCCGACGCATACCGCATGACGGCGCAAGAGAGACGGTCGAGTTTTTCGCTCAGTGGCTTGTACGCGCTGCGCATGCTGGGTTTGTTTATTGTGCTGCCGGTTTTTGCGCTGGAGGCGGCACGCTACCCCGGCGGCAACGACCCCGCCTTGGTGGGCTTGGCCATGGGAGCCTACGGGCTCACGCAAGCCTGTTTGCACCTGGCTTTTGGCGCGGCCTCAGACCGTTGGGGCCGCAAGCGTGTGATTGTGGCGGGTTTGCTTATTTTTATTGTCGGCAGTTTGGTGGCCGCCGCCGCCGACAGCGTGCTGGGTTTGGTTGTGGGGCGTATGCTGCAAGGCGCAGGGGCGGTGTCGGCTGTGATCAGCGCGCTCTTGGCCGACCTTACCCGCCCCGAGGTACGCACCAAAGCCTTGGCCATGGTCGGTGCCAGCATCGGCCTTATGTTTGCCCTGTCGCTGGTGTTGGCGCCGCCGTTGGCGGCGGTGGCTGGGCTGCCCGGCCTGTTTGTGCTCACCGCGGCACTGGCGGTGCTCGGCATTTGGTTGCTGCTCAAACGCGTGCCACCCGAGCCGGCACGCCATGCGGCGCAAAACGAAACGGGCATGCTTGCTTTGCTTACGCACGGGCCTACGCTGCGGCTCAACGCGGGGGTCTTCATCATGCATGCCATGCTGTTGGCGTTGTGGGTTGCCATCCCCGGCATGCTGGTGCAAGCGGGCGTGGCACCCGCAGCGCACTGGCAGGTGTATCTGCCGGCCATGGTGGCGTCGTTTGGGGTCATGGCCGTTACGCTTTTTCCGCTTGAGCGGCGCGGCTACACGCGCGCCGTTTTCTTGGCCTCGATTGGCGTGGCCGCCCTGGTGCTGCTGGGTTTGGCATGGGCGGCATCGGTTCAAGCCGGGGTGCTCGCGCTCGGCGGCTTGCTGTTTGTGTTTTTTTGCTGCTCCAATATTCTGGAGGCCTGCCAGCCCAGCATTGCCTCGCGTTCGGCGCCCGCCCATGCCCGTGGCGCGGCCATGGGCTTTTACAACACGCTGCAATCGCTGGGGTTTTTTGCGGGAGGCGCGGTGGGCGGCTTACTCATGCGCCACCTCGGGGCGGTGGGCTTGTTTGCCACGCTTGCCGGCTGCACCGCGCTGTGGCTGTGGCTGGCCTGGCCCATGGCACCCCTTGGCGCACGCGGCAAGCCCGCTTCAAACTAAACCACCAGCTGCGCCAACTCGTCGTCGGTTACCCAACGCCACGCCGACGGCGGCAAATCACCCAGCGTAAGCGCCCCCACCCGCGCGCGATGCAGCGCCACCACGCGGTTACCCAATGCCGCCAGCATGCGCTTGACTTGATGGTATTTGCCCTGCGTTAAGGTCAGCTCCAGCGCGTGTGGCCCGGTGGGTACCGCCGCCGCAGCGTGCACCGGTTGCGGGTCATCGCGCAGCACCACGCCGGCGCACAGCGCGGCACACACGGCGGCGTCCACTGGGTCGCGGGTATGCACTTGGTACACCTTGGGCACTTGGTGCTTGGGTGAAGTCAGTCGGTGCAGCAAAGCACCGTCGTCGGTCAGCAACAACAAGCCTGTGGTGTCGGCATCCAGGCGCCCCACGCTTTGCACCCCGGGCTGACCGCGGGTGGGGCGCTGCCGCAGCGGGGCCGGCAACAAACTGTGCACACTGGGGTGGGCCGAAGGCCGCTGCGAACACTCATAGCCCGCTGGCTTGTGCAGCATCACCGTGGCCTGCGTGCGCACCGGCCAATGCTCGCCATGCACCCGCAAGCTCAAGCCCAAGGTATCAAGCGCGGCGTGCGGGTTGGTGCACACCGCGCCCGCCACCTGCACCGCCCCGCTGGCGGCCAGCGCCAAGCAGGCGCGGCGCGAACCAAAGCCCTGGCGGTAAAGCACCTCGTGCAACGCCATGGTGGCCACGGCTTACCCCTTTGTGCGGGCCGGCGCTTACAGCAGCGTGACCCCGGTTTTGCTTTGAATCATCTCGCGCGTCACGCCGGGGGCGGTCTCCACCAGTTTCAAGCCTTGCGGCGTCACGTCCATCACGCCCAAGTCGGTAATGATTTGATCCACCACACCCACGCCGGTAAGCGGCAAGGTGCATTGGGGCAAGATTTTCAGGTCTTCGGTACCGTCTTTTTTGCGCGCCACGTGTTCCATCAAAATCACCACGCGCCCCACGCCAGCCACCAAATCCATGGCCCCACCCATGCCTTTGATCATCTTGCCGGGAATCATCCAATTGGCCAAATCGCCGTGCTCGCTCACTTGCATGGCACCCAAAAACGACAAATTGATTTTGCCGCCACGGATCATGGCAAAGCTGTCGTGACTGCCAAAAATAGAGGTGCCGGCAATGGTGGTGACGGTTTGCTTGCCCGCGTTAATCAAATCGGCGTCAACCTCGTCTTCGGTAGGAAACGGGCCAATGCCCAACATACCGTTTTCAGACTGCAGCCACACCTCAATGTCGTTCGGCACATGGTTAGCCACCAGTGTGGGCAACCCAATGCCCAGGTTGACATAAAAACCGTCTTGCAGCTCGCGCGCGGCGCGCGCGGCCATTTCGTCGTGACTCCAGCTCATGCTTGGGCTCCCTCGCGCGTGGTGCGCTTTTCAATTCGCTTTTCTGGGTTGGGGTTGCACACCAAACGATGCACATACACCCCTGGCAGATGCACCGAGTCGGGGTGTATCACGCCCAAATCCACCACCTCTTCCACCTCGGCCACACACACCTTGCCCGCCATGGCCACGGCCGGGTTGAAATTACGCGCGGTAAAGCGAAACTGCAAATTGCCCGAATGGTCGGCGCGCCACGCTTTAACCAGCGACACATCGGGCACCAACGCACGCTCCATGATGTAACGCTTGCCGTCAAATTCGCGCTCTTCCTTGCCCTCGGCCACCATGGTGCCAACCCCAGTTTGGGTAAAAAACGCCGGAATCCCTGCCCCACCGGCGCGTAGCTTTTCAGCCAGCGTGCCCTGCGGGGTGAATTCCAATTCCAGTTCACCGGCAAGATACTGGCGTTCAAACTCTTTGTTTTCACCCACGTAAGACGAAATCATTTTTTTCACCTGACGCGTCTCAAGCAGCTTGCCCAAGCCAAACCCGTCCACACCGGCGTTGTTGGAAATAATGGTCAAGCCCTTACGGCCCGAGTCACGCACGGCGTCAATCAACGCCTCAGGGATTCCACACAGGCCGAAACCGCCCACCGCCATCAGCATGTCGTCGGCCAAAAGGTCTTGCAGGGCTTGCTGCGCATCCGGATACACTTTATTCAAAACGTTCTCCCAAGAACACAATCAGCCGGTAGTTTCGCACACCTTGGCGCCGCCCCACACCAGGAGCCCCCGTATGACCCAACCCCGTTATCCCATGCCCGACGTGCTCGAATTGCCCAACGATATACGCCAGCGCGTGCTTGAGGTTCAAGAAAAAAGCGGCTTTATTCCGAACGTGTTTTTGGCCTTGGCCCGCCGCCCAGACGAATGGCGCGCTTTTTTTGCCTACCACGACGCCTTGATGCTCAAAACCGAGGGCAATTTAAGCAAGGGCGACCGCGAAATGATTGTGACCGCCACCAGCGCCGCCAACCAGTGCCTTTACTGCGTGGTGGCGCACGGGGCCTTGCTGCGTATTTACGAAAAAAAGCCTTTGGTGGCCGATCAGGTGGCCACCAACTACCTTAAGGCCGACATCACGCCACGCCAGCGCGCCATGCTCGACTTTGCCATGAAGGTGTGCCAGCAAGCGCACGCCATCGACGACGCCGACTTTGAGGCCCTGGCACGCCATGGGTTTGACAACGAAGACGCCTGGGACATCGCCGCGATCACCGCGTTTTTTGGCCTAAGCAACCGCATGGCCAGTTTTAGCAACATGCAGCCCAACCCCGAGTTTTACCTGCTCGGGCGCGTGCCCAAAGCCAAACCCGCGGCTGGCTAGGGCGTCACCAGCGCGCGCAGCCAGTCCGGCAGGTCTTTGGCCTTGCGCCGCTGGTAGTCCACCCACATGGTGGTGGCCCCGCCCGCGGCGTACACCGTGTCCGGGTCGTCGCCACGGTGCATGGTGACCCACGATTCAAAGGTGGTGCGCCCCGGGTCGCTGGCGTACATGTGCAGCACCACCTCGCACGGGTAACTTAGCTCACGATAAAAATTGCAAAAGGCGTTCACAATCAACGGGCCCTCATCGCCCTTGCCACTGGTGTCGGCCCCCAAGCTGGTCAGCCAGTCAATGCGAGCGGTTTCAAAGTACCGAAAATAGTAGGTGTTGTTCAAATGCCCCATGGCGTCCATGTCGCCCCAACGCATAGGAAACGCACAGGTGTAAACCAGCTTCTTGTGATCGGGTAATTCAATCCGCATCGCGGCATCCTAGAATGAAAAGTTCTATTGTTGCAAAGGCTTAAGGCCCATCCACCATGACAACCACCCCCAACGCCCTGCTCGAGCAATTCGGTCCGCGCGAAGCCATGGACTACGACGTGGTCATTGTGGGCGCAGGCCCCGCCGGTTTGGCCGCCGCCATACGCATCAAACAACAGGCCGCGGCTGCGGGGCAAGAGGTTTCGGTGGTGGTGCTAGAAAAGGGTGCCGAGCCCGGGGCGCATATTTTGTCGGGCGCCATCATGGACCCGCGCGCCCTCACCGAATTGCTGCCCGATTGGGCCAGCCAAGGTGCGCCCATGACACAGCAAGTCACGCGCGACGAATTTTGGTTTCTAAGCGCCACGGGCATGCGCCGCACGCCGTCGTGGTTGCTGCCCAAGTGTTTTGATAACCACGGCAACTACATCATCAGCCTGGGTCAAGTGGTGCGCTGGCTGGCCGAGCAGGCCGAGGCTCTGGGGGTAGAAATCTTTCCGGGGTTTGCCGCCGCCGAGGTTTTGTACCGAGACGACGGCGCCGTGGCCGGCGTGGCCACCGGCAACATGGGCGTGGGCAAAGACGGCCAAGCCACCGATCAATTTCAACTGGGCATGGCGCTGCACGGCAAATACACCTTGTTCGCCGAAGGCGCCCGCGGCCACCTGGGCAAACAACTCATTGCCCACTTTGGGCTAGACGCCGGGCGCGACCCCCAAGGCTACGCCATCGGTATCAAAGAATTGTGGGAAATCAACCCCGAGCAACACGAGGCGGGTTTTGCGCTGCACAGCGCCGGCTGGCCGCTGCAGTCCGACACCTACGGCGGCGCGTTTTTGTATCACATGCCCAACAACCAAGTGGCGGTGGGCATGGTGGTGGGGTTGGACTACACCAACCCGTGGTTAAGCCCGTTTGAAGAAATGCAGCGCTTTAAAACCCACCCTGCGGTGGCGCCCATGTTTGCCGGCGGGCGGCGCTTGGCCTACGGGGCGCGCGCCATCACCGCCGGTGGTTTGCTGGCGTTGCCGCAGCTGGCGTTTGCCGGCGGTGCCTTGCTTGGCTGCGACGCCGGCACCCTTAACGCCAGCCGCATCAAGGGCAGCCACGCCGCCATCAAAACCGGCATGCTGGCCGCCGACGCCGTGGTGCAAGCGCTGGCCCAGGCCCGCAGCCACGACACCTTGCACGCCTACAGCCAAGGCTTTGAGCAGTCTTGGCTGCGCGACGAGCTGCACCAAGCGCGCAACTTCAAAACATGGTTTAAAAAAGGGCGTGCGGTTGGCACGGTCATGACAGGCGTGGAGCAGTGGCTGCTGCGCGGCCGGTTTCCGTGGACCGTGCACCGGCATCAGCCCGACCACGCGGCGCTTAAGCCCGCCGCCGATTGCCCGCGCATCGACTACCCCAAACCCGACGGCGTGCTCACCTTTGACCGCCTGGCCAGCGTTTTTATTAGCAACACCAACCACGAAGAAAACCAGCCCGCGCACCTCACGCTGCGCGACGCCAACGTACCAACCCAAATCAACTTGCCCACCTACGCCGGCCCCGAAGCGCGCTACTGCCCGGCCGGGGTGTACGAGTACGTGGCCAACGACCAAGGTGAGCAGCGGCTGCAAATCAACGCCCAAAACTGCGTGCACTGCAAAACCTGCGACATCAAAGACCCCACCCAAAACATCGTTTGGGTGACCCCCGAAGGCGGCGGCGGCCCGGTGTACAGCGGCATGTAAAGCCGCCTTGGGGGCGCCGGGGTTTGCTGCTACACTTTGACGCGTCAGGAGAGAGTTACCCCCGGGTAACCGCCGAAGGCTGAACGCTCAGGCAAAAGGACTGGCAACAACAATTCTGTTGGAGAGAGAAACCCACACCAGCGGTTTCCACCGAAGGGGCAAGCCCACCGATCGCGGCGGCGAATCTCTCAGGTAAAGCGGACAGCAGGGTTACCCAGCAGGCATGGGGTCTGTTGTGGTTAACGCCGAACGTCGCATGTCCAGCTCCGAATCATCTGCCCCCTTACTCACCACCGCGCTGCACGCCTTGCACCTTGAGGCCGGCGCCCGCATGGTGCCGTTTGCCGGCTACGACATGCCGGTGCAATACCCCAGTGGCCTCATGGCCGAGCACACCCACTGCCGCACCGCCGCGGCCTTGTTTGACGTCTCGCACATGGGGCAAATCGTTGTTGCCGGCGAGCAAGCGGCGCAAGCGCTGGAACACGCGCTACCCATCGACGCCCTGGGCATGGCCGTGGGTCAGCAACGCTACGCGCTGATGCTCAACGACGCCGGCGGCGTCATCGACGACCTCATGGTCACCCGCCGCGCCAACGATTGGCTGCTGATCGTCAATGGCGCGTGCAAGCACACCGACCTTGAACACCTGCAGCGCGTCTTGGCACCCTACCCGGTTACGCTCAACGCCCGCTTTAACGACGCCTTATTGGCCTTGCAAGGCCCACAAGCCGCTGCGGCATTGGCCAGACTCATGCCAGCCACACAACACTTGGTGTTCATGACCGGCACCATGGTTACCTGGCAGGGCCACACGCTGCACATCACCCGCAGCGGCTACACCGGCGAAGACGGTTTTGAAATCTCCGTGCCGGCCCATGCCGCCCCCGACTTGGCGCAAACCCTTGTGCAACAACCCGAGGTGCAGTGGGCAGGTTTGGGCGCGCGCAATTCGCTGCGCCTTGAGGCCGGTTTGTGCCTCTACGGCGCCGACATCGACACCACCACCACCCCCACCGAGGCGGGTTTGGTGTGGTCTATACAAAAAATCAGGCGCCCGGGCGGCGAGCGCGCCGGTCAATTCATTGGCGCCCAAGCGGTATGGGCGCAACTCGAAGGCAGCCAAGCGCCCGCGCGCAAACGTGTGGGGCTGCTGGGCCTGCAACGGGTACCCGTGCGCGAAGGCTGTGCACTGCACAACCCAGCCGGGGACGCGTGTGGGCAGGTGGTAAGCGGCTTGCTTTCGCCCCAACTTAACCAACCCATTGCCATGGCTTACGTGCCGCCCGAGCTGGCCAGCCCGGGCACCGAGCTTGTTGCCATGGTGCGCGGCAAACCCGTGCCCATGCGCGTCACCGCCATGCCTTTTGTACCCCATCGTTACTTTCGCGGCTAAGCCGCTTCGCCTAGGAGACAACCCATGCTCAAGTTCACAACCGACCACGAATGGATTCGCCAAGACGGCGACGTGGTAACCGTTGGCATCACCCACCATGCACAAGACGCCCTGGGCGACGTGGTGTTTGTTGAACTACCCGAGGTAGGCGCCAACTTGCAGGCCAAAGCCACCGCCGGCGTGGTGGAGTCGGTTAAAGCCGCTGCCGACGTATACATGCCGGTCAGTGGCGAAGTGACCGAGGTTAACGAAGCGCTGCGCGCAGACCCGGCACTGGCCAACACCAGCCCCATGGAAGAAGGCTGGTTTTTTAAGGTTCGCCTCAGTCAACCCGCCGAGCTTGAGCAACTCATGAGCGAGGCCGACTACCAAAGCTTTGCGCAAAACGCCTAAACCCCATTCCTTCACCATCACCCCGGGGCCTGTCCATGCTTAAGTCCACCGCCGAACCCCTGCACCACCTGGAACCCGATCACGAATTTGCCGCGCGCCATGTTGGGCTGAGCGAGGCCGATCAACAACACATGCTGCAAACGCTGGGCCTACCGTCACGGCAGGCGCTGGTTGAACAGGTGGTGCCGCCACACATTGCGCGGCACCAGCCCATGCAACTGCCCAACGCGGTGGGCGAGGCGCAAGCCTTGGCCGAATTGCGCGAACTCGCGGCACGCAACCAGGTGGTAAAAAGCTGCATAGGCCAGGGCTACCACAACACCCACACCCCTGGGGTGATTCTGCGCAACGTGCTAGAAAACCCCGCGTGGTACACCGCTTACACGCCCTACCAAGCCGAAATCTCGCAAGGCCGAATGGAAGCGCTGATTAACTTCCAAACCATGGTGTGTGACCTCACCGCCATGCCCATTGCCAACGCCTCCATGCTGGACGAAGCCACCGCGGTGGCCGAGGCCATGACACTGGCCAAACGCAGCGTAAAAGCCACCAGCCAAACCGTGTTGGTGTGCCAAGACTGCCACCCGCAAACACTCGAGGTGCTGCAAACCCGCGCCGAGCCGCTGGGCTTGTCGCTGCGGGTGCTACCTGCCGAGGCTTGGCGCAAGGCACTGGACGAAGGCAACTACTTTGTGGCCATCACCCAATACCCCGCCACCTGCGGTGCGGTGCGCGACTGGCACGACGTGGCCGAGGTGGTGCATGGGCATCAGGCGGCGTTGGTGGTGGCAGCCGATTTGTTGGCACTAACGCTGCTTACCCCACCCGGCGAATGGGGTGCCGATATCGTGGTGGGCAGCACCCAACGCTTTGGTATGCCCATGGGCAACGGCGGCCCGCACGCGGCCTACATGGCGTGCCGCGACGAATACAAACGCTCCTTGCCTGGGCGTTTGGTGGGCGTAAGCGTAGACGCCCACGGCAACCCCGCCTACCGCTTGGCACTGCAAACACGCGAGCAACACATTCGGCGCGAAAAAGCCACTTCAAACATTTGCACAGCACAGGTGCTGCCCGCCGTGGTGGCCAGCATGTACGCCGTTTACCACGGCGCCGACGGCCTGCGCCGCATAGCCCAGCGCGTGGCCAGCTACACCGCCATCTTGGCCCAAGCCCTGCAAGACGCCGGCGCGGCGCTGCAGCCCACGGCACGCTTTGACACCTTGGCACTGCCCATGGCCCAAGACAACGCCCAACAAACCGTGGCGCGCGCCTTGGCCGCCGGCTACAACCTGCGGCTTATGCCACACGGCACGGTGGGCATTACGCTAGACGAAACCACCACCCGCGCCGACCTCAACGCCCTGCTGCACGCCGTGTGCCCCGGCGCCACCCTGGATTGGGAACAAGCCAACAAAGGCGTGTGGTTGCAGTGGCCCGAAGCCTTGCAGCGGCGTAGCAACTATTTGCAGCATCCGGTGTTTCATCAGCACCGCAGCGAAACCGCCATGCTGCGCTACTTGCGGCGCTTGTCAGACAAAGACATTGCGCTCGATCGAAGCATGATTCCGCTGGGCAGCTGCACCATGAAGCTCAACGCCACCAGCGAAATGATCCCCATCACCTGGCCCGAGTTTGCACACATTCACCCCTTTGCCCCGGCCGATCAGCGCGCCGGCTACACCGCCATGGCCGAGCAACTGTGCCAATGGCTGGCCCAAGCCACCGGCTACGCGGGTGTTAGCCTGCAGCCCAACGCCGGGTCGCAGGGCGAATACGCTGGCTTGTTGGTTATACAAGCATGGCAGCGGGCGCGAGGCCAAGGGCAACGCAACGTTTGCCTTATTCCAGCCAGTGCACACGGCACCAACCCCGCGTCGGCGCACATGGTTGGCATGCAGGTGGTGGTGGTGGCGTGTGACGCCCAAGGCAACATCGACCTCAACGACCTGCGCACCAAGTGCCAAGCCCACGCCAACAACCTGGCGGCACTCATGATCACCTACCCCAGCACCCACGGCGTATTTGAAAGCCACGTGCAACAAGTATGCGAGCTGGTGCACGAACACGGCGGCCGGGTCTACGTAGACGGCGCCAACCTTAACGCACTGGTTGGTCTGGCCGCGCCTGGGCACTTTGGTGGCGACGTCAGCCACCTTAACCTGCACAAAACATTTTGTATTCCGCACGGCGGCGGCGGCCCTGGTGTGGGGCCGGTGTGCGTGGTAGAAGACTTGGTGCCCTACTTGCCCGCCCACCGCACCGGTGGCGTAGACGGTGGTGTGGGCGCGGTCTCAGCGGCGCCGTTGGGCAACGCCGCGGTATTGCCTATTTCGTGGATGTACTGCCGCATGATGGGCAGCGCCGGCTTGCAACAAGCCACCGAGTGCGCGATTTTGTCGGCCAATTACATCAGCGCCAAACTCAAGCCCTACTTTCCTACCCTTTACACCGGCGCCAACGGCTGGGTGGCGCACGAATGCATACTGGATTGCCGCGACCTCAAAGCCCGCTGCGGCATAACCGCCGAAGACGTGGCCAAACGCCTCATGGACTATGGCTTTCACGCCCCTACCCTGTCTTTTCCGGTGGCCAACACACTCATGGTTGAGCCCACCGAAAGCGAGCCACTGGTAGAAATCGAGCGATTCATACAAGCCATGCAATCGATTGCCAACGAAATTCAAGCCATTGAGCGCGGCGACTGGCCACAAGACAACAACCCGCTCAAACACGCGCCGCATACCGCAGCACAAGTCACGGCACAAGAATGGTTGCACCCCTACAGCCGCGAAACCGCAGCCTTTGCCGTACCTGGCCTGTACCAACACAAAATATGGCCCTCGGTCGGTCGGGTGGACAATGTACACGGCGACCGCCATTTGTTTTGTAGCTGCATTCCACTTTCCGAGGGAGAAATTCAATGAACACCCAACAATTTTTTATCAACGGCCAATGGGTTAACCCGGCCCAAGCGCACGACTTTGCCGTAACCAACCCATCCACCGAAGCCACGGTGGCCACCATTTCTTTGGGCAGTCAGGCCGACGTTAACGCCGCCGTGGCCGCCGCCAAAGCCGCGTTTGGGGCCTGGTCAACCATGCCCGTGGCCGAGCGCTTGGGGTACCTAGACAAACTCTTGGCCATCTACCTTGAGCGCGCCGAAGACATGGCGCAAGCCATCAGCCAAGAAATGGGTGCGCCCATTGCGCTGGCGCGCGCCGCGCAAGTGGCGGCGGGTGCCGGACACTTAAAAAACGCCATTCGGGCGGCCAAATCGTTTGCCTTTGAGCACCCCTTGGGCGCGCACGCCCCAAGCACCATGATTCTGCGCGAGCCGATTGGCGTGTGCGCCCTGATCACGCCGTGGAACTGGCCCATGAACCAAGTCATGCTCAAGGTGGCGCCGGCGTTGGCCGTGGGCTGCACAGTGATACTTAAGCCCTCCGAGCTGTCGCCCATGTCTGCGCTGTTGTTGGCCGAATACGCGCACGCCGCCGGTCTACCGGCTGGCGTATTTAACTTGGTCAACGGCGACGGCGCCGGGGTCGGTGCGGCGCTCACCCAACACCCCGACGTTGACATGGTGAGCTTTACCGGCTCCACCCGTGCCGGCACCGCCATTTCAATTGCGGCGGCGCCAAGCGTCAAACGCGTGGCCCTGGAGCTGGGTGGCAAAGGCGCCAACCTGGTGTTTGCCGACGCCGACGAAAAAGCCGTCACCCGTGGCGTGCGCCATTGCTTTAACAACTCAGGGCAATCGTGCAACGCGCCCACCCGCATGTTGGTTGAGCGCAGCGCCTACGACGCCGCGGTGGCCACCGCCGCCAAAGTAGCACAACAAACCGCGGTAGGTCAGGCCGCCGACGATGGCCGCCACATCGGGCCGGTGGTCTCGCAAGCCCAATTCAACAAAATTCAGGCACTTATACAAAAGGGCATCGACGAAGGCGCGCGCTTGGTAGCGGGCGGCCCCGGCCGTGCGCCTGGCATGAGCCAGGGGTGGTTTGTTCAACCCACGGTATTTGCCGACGTCACCCCCGACATGACCCTGTGGCGCGAAGAAATTTTTGGCCCAGTACTTGTTATGGCCGCCTTTAACGACGAAGCGCAAGCCGTGGCCATGGCCAACGACACCCCCTACGGCTTAACCAACTACGTGCAAACGCAAGACACCGGCAAAGCGCAACGCGTGGCGCGCCAATTGCGCAGCGGCATGGTAGAAGTTAACGGCGAATCGCTGGGCTCGGGCTCACCCTTTGGCGGCTACAAACAATCTGGCAACGGCCGCGAAAGCGGAGTATGGGGGCTGGAAGAGTACCTTGAAACCAAAGCCGTGAGTGCTTGGGGCGCGAAGCAGTAGCCTCTTGCTAGGCGTTCAACACAAAGCCGCCCGCTTGGCTCGCGGTACGGCCAGGCTTGGCGTTCAGCCGGCCTACCGCACGCCCAATAAACGGCATAGTTTAACACTATAGAATCTATTTTTATAAACACAGTGTTTATAATGCGTATTTTTGTTTTGTTTTATCGAGATGACTGCGTGGATGACACGGCCATGCGCCCGAGCAGCCATTGCGATCGCGGCCGCTTTTTCGGTAACCACTGCCTCAGCCGCTTTCACTTGCACTGCTTCAAACGACAACACGCAGGGTATGCGCCTCGTCGCTACGGGTGCCAATGCCGGCTCAGGGCCAGGTGCCGGGGTCCGCAATCCGAACATCTACAACCTGCTCACCAGTTACCCATGGGATAACAACTATGGAATCCTGGGCGGTGGTAAGCCGCTTGCAGTTAATTTCACGGTTGAAGATACAAACAACCTTTATTGGTATGCGACCTCTATCAATATGACCGTGCGCTTTAAGGATTTGCGCACGCAACTCGCCAGTTTGCTCAAGGGGGATCGTCTTCCTCCCACCACCCTTAGTATGTCGCCCATAACGGAAGGTGGTAGAAGTACAGGCGACCTATGGTCCACGCATTATTCATACGGAGTCCTGCCTCATTGCTCCTTTTGTGGGCAGCTGGAGTGGCAAGGCAATGACCTTGTATGGCACCGAACGTGTCGC
>Ga0181568_10002428_pt1 | contig 16963 bp, 17 predicted proteins | sample 101ome_20_FD_133758 | JGI IMG/M metagenome (GOLD analysis project Ga0181568, IMG submission 133758) | Coastal salt marsh microbial communities from the Groves Creek Marsh, Skidaway Island, Georgia - 101404AT metaG (megahit assembly) | ecosystem: Environmental > Aquatic > Marine > Intertidal... | reverse complement strand
GTGTAAAATCGTAATTACTCCATTTTAGGTCATTTTTATCTGAGTCATTCATAAGTATAGTATATAACAGATTTTTACAAAGGTCAAGACAATAATGAAGATGTTAGTAATAGGACACGAAGTCGGTGTTGCCAAAAATATATATGAACACTTTGACTGTGAAGGTATTGATATTAGTACAGGGCACGACATTAGCGACGAAGTTGAACGTAGTGCTGTACTAGGTTATGTAGATGATTTTGATGTTATTGTGATTGCAGACTTTAAAGGCATCGGACAAGCCGAACTTATTATCGATCTGTTTAAAATCTATCAAGAAGAAAATAAAACAATCATTGTTCTTAATAGTTGCTCACAAGATGCATTTAGAAATAACGACGAGCAGTATGGCGAAAGACAGATGTATAAGTCTGCTGTAGATTATGCTTGCGATAACTTGTCAAGAAAAGGCAAACCTTGTAAACTAATTAATTTAAGATTAGGGTATACTGCCGGAATAGGTAAAAAAATGGAACATAGGAAAGCAATTGATCCCGAAAGTATTCCGAAAATAATTACATCTTTACTTATGTTTCCTAACGATGTTGTACCGATTACTTTAACACTATTGGCAGATCAACAAAACGGAGTGGACTATTGATCTTAGGCAAATACCATGCAACTATCGATGAAGTAAAATACGATAGACAGGAACTAGTGGATTTCTTTAATCAACACAAACATAATATAATGCAGTTTGGTGATTATATGCAATACCTAACTCCTACTAAAAGAGAGTTTAAAGGCCGGCCGGGTATGAATGCTGTGGCTGTGCAAAAAACAGAAGGTAAAGAATTACTAGAATATCCTGTTATTAAAAAATACGTAGACATGTTTAACTTTGATATGTATCCTAATGCTAGAGATATTGATGTTTTACACTATGACAAAGGATACAAATTTCATCCGCACACTGATCATTATATGAACTGTGGTATTATGTTTCCTATTTTACCTTCAGATGATATTACACCTATTGCTTTTTACAGTAAGGAAGGTATCGAGCCAGAACGCAACAAGAATTATGAAAAAGCAGGGTGGACTGACGATGACATCGAATACACACATCAATATAGTATGGAATACCCCACATTGTTCAACGGACTAGCAGTACACGGTGTTCCTAAGATAAACAGTGAACGTGTTCTATTAAGAATTAAAATACTAGGTGAAACTTTTGATAGCGTAGTAAATAAATTAAAAACAGGAACTTTTATTAATTCTTAACAGTAAAAATACTGCATCCAATTTTTTTAGTAATACCTTTAGCTCTAAAGTCGCTTGCACAATGTAGTTGTAAACTATCAAACATAATACAACTTCCTATATTCCAAGGAAAATACTTTTGTACTGTTAACCCAGACAACCAACTTCTATCTAAGTGTGTAAGTAAAGAATCATAAATTTTATCAGGCATAGGTGCATCAACAACACCATCAACTGTTGAATAATCTTCCACAAAGTCATTATAGTGCTTGCGTTTTGGAACTCTACCTTTAACAAACTTTGCAGGTCCACCATAATAATATTGATCAAAGAATACTAACTTAGCATCAGTGTCTACACCATTTTCAACATGCAACGGAATAGTAAACGCTTTGAAACTATCTGGCAATTCTTTGCCATCATCTATATGTATAATATGCGGACGTTCCACTTCAAAAATTTGTGCATTTCTAATAGAACAATCAAACATTGCAGTTATTCTATCAAACACATCGTCTAGTATTCCATCACCTGGATTCACATAAAGAACACGAGGACCTGTAGATTTTTCTTCAATGTCTTTGCTATTATGAAAAACTTCTAGTAACTCGTCTACTCTTTCTTGTGTAAGAAAATGAAACAGTTGTAAGGGACTGCTTTGAAACTTTTCTAGTTTGATTATTTGTTCATCCGTTCTCATTATATACAACCTTTAGCTCTGGAAACACTGTCCAATAATCAATACCATGTAAATCAATTTGCTTTTCCATAAACTTTTTTGAACGTGCTAACATTTCTGGAGATCTAAGAGTTCCTAGTCGATTTTTAATATCGTCAAGATGTCCTGCATACATTAAAATTTTCTTAGCTGTATTTTGATTTTCAACTCGGCTAGAAAGTTCTTTAATTTTTTCTTTAGCATTATCTAGATATATACTAAAAGATTTAGGTGCATGTCCGACATCTAGCTCTCCATATGTTACAGAATTAATTGTCATGCCCCAAGTTTTTAAGATATTTTGAAGACCTCGTGTATTAGAGAATTTTTCAAATACCCAATCTAAAAAATCTGCATGATCTACTATACTTAACAAATTCATAGTAGGAAGTATTTGTACGCTTCTAATATTTTCTTGGGCAATAATTTTATCTAGGTTTTCTTCAAACAAATTAAAGTCTAATTCTACTCTTGAGCTTTCTGCCCTTTTACCAAGATTTTCTACACTGCCAGAGATTATCCAATCTATATTTGGATAACGCCTTGTAACATCTAAAAACTTATCAACTACCACAGTCTTAACATTTAAATTACTAATCATTTCCATAGTAACTCTAGGTGTCTTATGCCTTGTATGAATTTCAGAAAGTGTTTCAATAACATCAAAGAAACTATAATCTAAAAATGTTTCACCTCCTAAAAAGTTATATTTTACATGTTCTTGTACAGGTGCAACTCTTTTGTCAATATATTTAAAAAGACTATCTAATATTGCTTGTTTATATTCTGGCTCAGCTTCTATAGGTTCAATACCTAACTTTTTTGCCCACATAGAACTTATTTCTGCGTTACAATATAAACATGATTGATTACAAGTACTTGATAAACTAATTGCAATATAATTTGTTTTATCTTCAGTAATTAAAGACTTTGCATAAAAACTTTTTGGATTGTTTTTCCATAAGTTCCAAGCGTTCCATTGACTATGTGGATGTTTTCTTGCACACGATTTACAGCCTTCTGGAAAGACATTGTCTTCTACCATTTGACGCTTTTCTTCAAGTACCTCTGGACGGGCTGTCCATAAATCTAAACCTAATGTTTGAATATCTTCTAGCGTAGGCGTAGTTTTCTGTGTCCTCTTACAACAGTTTACAAGTTCTTTTTTGTTAATATTTAAGTTGATATCAGTCCAAAAACGACTACAGGCAAGTTTTTGCATTTTAAAAGTTCTTCGTCACTGACATTAATTTTAACACATTTTCCCAAGTCTTGGGAATATTCATGATTAAATGAATGCTATCATCTGCCCATGAATGTGTTCTATGTGTTTTGCGTGTATCTACGTAGTATGCCATACCTGGCTCAATAGGCATTTTTTGATTTTCCATTTCCCATTCAAAGTTGCTACCGCTACAGTGGTAAGAGCAAAACGCTACTACTCTAAATGTATCTCTTGTCAATACTGGCCAATCTTTATGCGGAGGGAAAAATCCGCCTTTGTTTGCTTTCACTAGCATTGTTCTACCTAATGGTTGAAAATACTCTAGTAAAGGATGTAAACTAGGAAGTGCATCGTATAAATCAGTCTTGTAACAAAATTCAGTTTCGCTTAGTTTGCGGCCAACTCGACGTCTTGCTTCGGGCATACTTAAACTATCGCTCATCTTGTCGTCTTCAAGACCCATTAACAACAGGCCTTCGCGATTATTCATAATGCCTTCTCTACGTAAGTATGGAACCCATGCATCATCAAAGTGTTTGATTTCATTCATGAAGTCGCCGACATTAATTTTTAATTCTAGAGGTTCCCAGTAACTTAATGCTTGAAGTTGTAGTTCACACTTGATATCATTTTCTGTTGGTTCGAAACGAGTTTTATTGCTTTCGAGCCACTTTCTGTGGTACGCAGACTGTCTACTTCTATCTGCTTGTGGCACAGTATCTAACGGATTGCCGTCTTTATCAAATTTTGTATAGTCCATACTACTACTTAACAAGGTTATTAAACCATTTCTTCTGTTTTTGGCCCGTAAACGTTCTACCATCTCTACAGTCAGTCCATACATAACTTGTCAACGGTTTACCATATCCTACACATACAACCATGCTAGGTTTTGCTATTGCTTCCTTAATCATATATATTTTTTCGCCGTTATACATGCCCCAAATTTGTTCAAACTTATCTCCAAATCTGCTCCACAATTTTTCTCGGTATTCTGCAATTATATCAGTATGATTATATCCGTCGACACAGGCTAGTTGTGCTACATTAAGTTCTTGTCGTAACGCTTCACTAACTATGCACCCTGCATGGAATGCGTTATTTCTACTAAATTCATTATTGCGTAAAGGTATTCCGTAAGGATGTTCTAACTTAAACGATACAAAAACATAAGGTGCTGTTTCAACTGCTATAAAATATTCTTTTGTTCCGTTATCAACAGTATAGTATACATTGTCAACTAACCAAGTTTTTAATTCTTGATCTTCAGGAGTTAACAAACACCAAATATGATCTACATTTCCTAGTTGTGCAGGAATATATTGTATAATATCACAAATTTCATTAATCTTCTGCTCAGAAGGAATTTGATCTGTAAATTCTCTTACAGTATATCGATTTCTCCAATTATCAATCATCTCTTCCTGCTCCTACGTAGTATTTTTTTAGTTCAGGAAACGCATTCCAAAAATTTAATTTTCGCATACGATCAATACGATTGACTGCTTCAGGAAAGGTACTTAAACTACTATCTGTTTTTTGTTCCAATCTAGTTTTAATTTCTACTGTTGCAGTTTTTAATCCTGGATGATTTCCTAAATTATTTATAGCAGTATTATAAACAGTTAAAGCGTCATCTTTTAATTGCTGTGGTGCCCATAAAATATTATATTGTGTATTATCAATCATATTAAACCCAACATTTCTAATACCTATAGATAAAAAATATTTGTATAAGTCTTCTAAATGCAAAATATTATGAATTCCTACTGCAACTAGAGGTTCTACTTTAAATCCCATATCGACTAAAGTTTTTAAGTTTGTATCTACTTTATTCCAATCAGTACCATATCTAATATATTCTGCTCTCGACCCTATAGCATCAATACTAGGAGCAATATCTAAATTACCCTTCCATATTTTCCAATAATCTAAAACACTTTTTCCCTTGTGTTCCATTTTAAGCATATTAGTATTATAACGTAAATTAACGTTTGTTTTACCTAACTTAACAAGTTTATCCATAATGTAATAATGTTCGTCCATTATTAAAGGTTCGCCGCCAGCAAAATAAATTTCTTCTACATTTTCTATATTATCATCAATAAACTGATATGTTTTAGATTTTTCAAAGTTTTTAAGAACTTTGGTTTCTTTGTTAAGTCCTAATTCGGCGGCCCACTTAGAACTAAAATCACTTCCGCACATAATACATGCCATATTACAAATGTTACTAAATCTAACGTCCCAATATTTTATTTTTATTTTATTAAGACTCCCATCTTCATTTGTAATTGTAGGAATTTCTCTAATAGTTTCTTTAGCCCATTTAGTTGCATTATATCTTGTACGCATTGATCCACGGCCAAGTGCTTCTCTTCCAAAACATTTTGTACATTCATCAGGCTTTTCTCCGTTAAGAAGTTTTAATCTTAACTCCTTAAATAACTCACCATTGTATAATTCATTAAAATCTGCATCGTCAATATTGCCAAAGTCTTTTTTAAATCTATAATAATAACAACATGGCAAAATGCTTCCGTCCGGATTACTCGCTAAGTGCGTCCACGGTAATGCACAAATAGTATCAAACTTCCAATTTTCTTTGCTCATTCTCTATCTCTTTAATTTCGTCTTTTATATACTTACTAATATTCAATACAGATCCTTCATCATAATGATATGGACTTTTACCCATATAATGCTCATCATCCCCTATAAGTTTTTCCCAAGGCACATTAATCATGCGAGGCTTAAATGGTGCCCACCTCCTGAACCCATTATAAATTCCTTTATATCCTTTAATAACTTTTTCCCAACTATATGTTTCCCAATATTCACCAGTTTTCTTTTTCCAATAAGCGTTTGAATATTGTCCCTGTGTAGGCAGCTGGTGATAAACACCGTGTTCTTTACTACGCCATTTTCTAGCAGGCGGTGTAAATAACAGTATAACTCTATCATCAAACATATCTTTAAGTTCGTCTGCAAATCTTGCTAACCAGTCGCCTTTGCCTGACCAATACTGCTCGCCAATAAAAGGATCGTCCCACATTACAGTGTTTTTAGGATCGTTAATTGTTTGCAAATGCTCTAAAGGAAACATCATACGTCTAGCAATATCTTGTCCAGGTTTGTCAACTAGTTGTTTTATTAATGTAATATGTTCTCCATCTTTTTGCATACGTGCTTCTGCTTCTAATACAAAACTTACAATAATCCAACTATCTTTTTTTACAAGGTTGTCTTCTTTAATATTCTTAAGATGATCCTTTGCTACAATTTCTCTGTATATTTGTCTTGCAGGTTTAATTGTATGCCTTGCAAATTTAGGATGATTATACCATTCGTATGTTGCTTCAGCAATACGTCCATGCTTACTATACATACTACCTAGTGTAGTTGCACCTTGTTGTATAAAATTGTGTTGTGGCATAGATTTTTGTAATGCAGGAATAGTATCATGAATTTCGCACCCGCCGTACATATAAAAATTCATCGTGCTAACTCCGGTACAATGTCAAATAAGTTTTCATTTCTACTATTATCTAACTCTTGTGTATATTTGTAGAACTGAGGTAACTTATCACTCCAATCTTCTTTCCACATATAATCTATAATGCTTTGCACTTTAGGCAAGTCAGTGTATTGTGCAAGTCTAATCTGTGCAAGATTTTTAAGTTGTATTGGCAAGCAACGAATATTTAAATATTCAGGATGATTTAAAATATTAAAATATATTTTGTGTCCATACGGTAATGCCCATTCAATTAATTTATCTAAGTGTAGTATATTATACATTTGCACAGTACAATGTATTTCAATATTTACATTGTCTAATTGTCTAACAGTTCCAAAGTTTTCTACAATCTTGTCCCAGTTACTAGGATAACGAATATACCTATCCAGTTTACCAGTTGCATCAATAGAACAGTTTAGTTGTACACGTTTAAATTTTGACCATTTATCTATTAAATGTTTAGGTACATTTGTTAAGTTAGTATTATATTTTAATCTAATCTTATGAGAAGTTCCTTTGTCAATAAAATAATCTAATAATCTGTGTTGCTCTTGTATAATAGTAGGCTCGCCGCCTGTTAGATAAATTTCTTCTACTGTATCTGCAATGCTAAAAAGATTTTCCCATGTCTTTTCTTTTTCAGGCCAGTTCATGTTTTTAAGCCTATCATACTCGCTAGGCTCTAGAGCTGTTTCGATTAGATTCCATTCTTTGACCCATTGGTTACTAGCATAAGGATTACACATACGACATTTTAAATTACACAAATTACCTAAGCGTAAGTCCACATATTTAATGTCAAAAGGTGCATCTACTGTATACTTAACGTCCTCTTGCCATTTGTCATTCCATGCTTGTCTTGCACTACGAACTCCTGCATCTTCTTCACGGAAACATCTTGTACACATTTCAGGACGTTCTCCGTCTAGCATTTGTTGTCTAATAGTTTTGTATACTTCGCTGTTCCATGCTTCTTCTAAATCATCACGGTGTAGTTTGTATGCAGATCCGTCCGGACGTCTAATAAAGTTTTTGCCAGGAGTGCTATTACAACAAACACGCAGATTTCCACTTGCATTTGTAGCAAGATGCATCCACGGTAATATGCAAAATGTTTTAGACATATTTTTCTAACTCCGGAATAACTTTAAAAATATCTGTGTTTCTAGTAACATCAAGTTTTTGTGTATATCTAATAAATTGCTTAAAGTCGTTACTTTTATCAACTGCATTAAGATAGTTCATGTTTGTTGTTAAAAACCTATTAATCTGCTTTTTTCTAAATTTTTCAATGTTCAAACTATCTGCATAATTTAAAAACTGTTTATACTTTTGTGTAATACTTTCCTTTAGTTCTAAAGGTAGCACTTGAGGATTTATAAACTTAGGTGCCCATGCAATGTTACCATGTACTACCATATCTAATGTATTAGTAAAGTATTCATAACTTTGTGTTAGTCCTACAGCATTCCATGCACTATAACACAAAGCAACTCGTCCGTCAAACTTTTCTCCTAGTTCTTTACGAACCTGTTTTAAATTTTCTTCTAGTTCTGCATTATTGCTTTCAGTACGAATATATTCATTAAGTTCAGGATAACCATCACAACTTAAACTAATATCAACCTTTTTAAATTTAGTCCAACTGTCTAGTGCGTTGTATTTTCCGTATGACAATTTTGAAAGGTTAGTACTGTACTTTACAGTGATATTTTCTGCATATGGATGCAATGCTTCTAGCACTTTGTAGTGCATTGGATCCATGAGAGGTTCGCCGCCAGCAAATTCAATAATTCTTAAACTAGGACCTAGTTTAACAACATCTTCTAAAAAATCATCTTTGTAATTTTCTTGACGACCTGTGCTGTATTTCATACCAATTAATTCGTATTCTTCTTTAACAGCGTCCCAATCTTTTAACCATGTTGTTGACAAGTCTGGCTTGCAAGTCCTACAACGGAAGTTACAAAGGTTGCTTAGTTTTAATTCTAAAATAGGAATATCAAAATCTAGCACAGGTGCTAGATCAGCTGGTAACTTTCCTACACGTTTTGATCCCGGACGCAACATATTCTGTCGCATACTTGAGCCGCCTTGATCTTCTAATTCCCAACAAGGATAACAACCCGGAGGTCTTTCACCATTAATGAATTGTTGTCTTAACTTTTGCATTTTTTCGTTGTTCCAGATTTCTTCAAGAGAATTTTCTTTAATATTTCCTACAGTATCTAAACTTCTGCAACACGGAGCAACATTCCCGTCAACTCGTGTACTTAAATGTACAAATGGCAGTGGACAAAAATTACAATTCATTTTTTATATCCTTAAAAATTGGTACAACATCGTACAAACTTTCTTTACGTCTCAAATCTAGTAAATCTGTAAACTTAAAAAACTGTTGTAAAAGTTCTTTATGACTTTCATACCGTTGAGGGCCTTGTAAATACTTTACAATATTTTCTGTTTCTTTATGTTTAGAATACAATTCACACAATTGATCTTTATATTTTTGTGGCAGAATCATCGGATCAAGGTAAGAAGGGCTATGAACAAAATTCATAAAACTATTAGGCTCTAAAGGATGATACATTTTTTCTGCCCATTCTACTAAATCTAATTGATTAAAAATACTGTATAATGTTGTAGTTATACTAGTTCCAAACGCAAAGTTTTTAGTTTTTTTATGAATGTTTATTAGGTTTTGTTCTACCTCATCAATAGTAAGTATGTTACTGCCTCTTATATAAGAATACAAACGTCCAGTTGCTTCTATTGAAATAGTGTACGTAATTTTCTTAAAAATAGATAACTTTTCAATATATTCGTCTGAAATTTTTGTGCCGTTACTGAACACACGCAGTTCGCACTTTCTTTTAAAGCTATCAGTTAGCCCATCAATAAAACCTAAAAAAGCATCAGTAACAAAAGGTTCTCCTCCCTTAACTTCAAGATAGAACACATCACCAGGATAGTTATTACAATAGTCCGTAATCTCATTTACTTTTTTCTTAGACAATTCAAACTTAGGAAATATTTTGCCTTCTAATGGAAAGTTTTGTTCAAGTAAATATTTTTCATCAGCTATCCACTTTGTGCTATTCATACTTCTACACATTCTGCATTTTAAATTACAAGTGTTGCCAAATGTTATGTCAATAAAATTAATATATCCATCTGGCGGAGTATCTTTTTTAAATTGATTTTTCCTCCTACTTTGTATTCCTAAATCTTCTTGTCTTTTACAACGATCGCACCCAGGATGTTTAAGGCCTAGTTCTTTAACATCGTCATAAAGAGTTTGATACTGCTCAAAAGTGTTTACATCATCATTTATATAATGTTTTGGATGAGCACGAAACAAACAACAAGGACGCAATTGGCCATAATTATTAATATTAATATGATGAAAAGGAGAATTGCAAAATTTATCCATTACCAGTACTCCGTTAATTCTGGAATATACTCTAGTACATTCTGCTTACGCAAACTGTCTAAATCCTTTGTAAATTTAATAAAAGTATTCCAGTATGCTTGTTCGTGTCCTTTGTGATCTGTAAGTAAACTTTTATGAAAGTTTACAAAACTATCTATATTTTCAATACGATTTGCCGCTATTTCTCTTAACTTACGAGGCATAATTGTTGTACTCAAATACATTGGAGAAGTAACAACATTATGAAAATGCCAACCATCTACATATGTAAAGTGTCCTGGATATAAATCTGTCATTTTCTTTAGCCACTCATAACAGTTTGCTAAATCAAATATATTATAAATGCTTACAGTGGGAGATACCCCCATTTGTATATTAGGGAACTTAGAAAAATAAGTTTCTATATTATTTTCTAAATCTTCAATAGTAAATGTTCCGCCTCTTATATATGAATATAATTTTCCTGTGCCTTCAAAACTAAATCTCACAACAAGTTTTTTAAACTTAGGCCAAATATCTTTAAGTTCGTCTGGTGTTTGTGTACCATTAGTTACGTATGTTATTTGTATTTGTTCGGCATAGCCCCATTCAATTAATTTTTTTAAGAACGGAGCCATCTGTTCTTGCATTAAAGGTTCCCCGCCTTTAAAATCAATGCGTTCTACATTTTTAAACCAATCAGCCTTATCATCCCAATAGTCATCGGGTAATTTCCATAATTCCTGTTTAGGATTTTTTACACGTTTATAATCACTGTTAATTTTAGATAATGCTTCTTCGTCCTTAAACCAAGTTGTGCTTCCCCATGATCCGCACATTCTACATTTAAGGTTGCATTTATTTCCAAAGTTAATATCTAAGTGTCTTAGATCAATGTCTGGCTGTAAATTATATTCATCTAAATGATTTTTAATTTGATGATCGTACCATAACTTTCTAGGAGTTCCGCCTGCATTAGATTTTTGATAACAAATTTTACATCCACTAGGTATTTTACCGTCTAGCATTTGCTCTCTAATAGGTTCAAAGTATGACCAAGCATCTTTTATATCACTGCCATCTTTAAAGTTAGGTGTTTTGCCTTTATAGATACAACAAGGTTTAATATCACCATTAGATGATAATTGTATACTTTCCCATAATGCTTTACAAACCTCAGACATTTGCTTTCCACTTTGTTGTATTCAAATCTGCGGCACAATTACAAAATTGTTTTGCACAAGTAATAGGCTCTGCTTGCAATTCAAACCCAGTTTCAATGTTACCTAGTACGCCACCTTGTCTACAAGTTGCTCTATAAACACTACCATCATTGTCTATCATAAGAGTTTCAATGCCAGCCATGCACTTCCAGCCTTTAAATTTGTTCCATTTGTTTTTTGTAAGTGTGTTTACATTGTCTAACCAACTACGTTCTTTAGTAAACAGCTCGCAGTTTTCTTTATTAGTTCCTGCTTTTATAAAACTATCTAGGTATTCTAGTTCTTCTTCGTTGTAATATCCTTTTGTGCCGGCTTGTTGAGTACCATTAAAAATCATGCCGCTGGCTCCGGGCGGATTTATTTCTCCTGTTTCTTGATTAGTCATAGGACGAATTCTACGCATCACATATTGTATATTATTATCGTTTAACCAAGCAACCACACCCTTAACTTCATCTAGTATACCCGGCAAATACATTAAGTGTACATGAATATGTTTTGCTTTATCTCTTAGTCCTAATAAAACTTCTTTCATATGCTCTGTACGTAAATGTTCAAAATGCCAACTAAAAATAATATTATCAATATACTCTAATGCTTTTGTATATTTTTCTAATGGCACACTACCATTACTGATAATACTAGTTTCGTCGATATTGTATTTTTTAAATAGTGCAAGTATATCTAATATTTGCGGATGTACAAAAGGTTCCCCTCCAGTAAGACTCATCCTTATACGTTTATCCGTATAAAACTCTCTTATACGTTTTATCGTATATTCAAACTTTTCTAATGGCATGTGTTTACTAGTATTATCGTGCAGATCTGCACCACAGTAACTACAATCAAAGTTACAGCGTTTGCCCATGTTCCATTCTATGCGTACCCAGTCTTTGTATTTTTTGGCACTGTGTTCTACACGAATTAATTCCATTTAAAGTTTTCCCAAACAAAATCTGCTAGCCATTGTGTTCCTTCATAATTAAAATGATAGTCGTCATTTTTATAATCTTCACAATAGTTAGAAAATTTTTCTCCTAAAATATTTTCTACAATCGGTAGTTCTATATCTTTTAATAAAAGCCCATCTCTATGAGCAAAACAAAAATCAGTATTTTTAATAATATAGTCGACTAGTATTTGATAATCAGTATCCCATTGTTCTCTAGGAAAGTCTAATACTATATGATCAAATAATTTTTCTATTCTTTTAGTTAACCCAAAGTTTCCCTTTCCAGGTGTTACAGTTTCATATTGTTTGTTAATTTTAAAATAATTTTCTCTTATCCTGTCTTGTTTGCTATTTTCAATACTATTGGTTATTCTATAAGGACTTGTTATTTGAAAGATAACTTTACTATTAGGTTTATATGATTTAAACTCTTTCATCTGTTGTATACTCCACAACAGAGAAGTACTTCCTGCACTATGATCCCAAAAACAATAGTTTTTGTTTTTTTCTGCAAGAAGTTTAGGCCAACTATTAGGAAAGCCATGTTCTGTAAAACTACATCCAAAGATTCCTACATCAATCATAAGTAACCTTTAAAAATTGGAAAAATATCTTCAAAGTCGTTGAAGCCGCGTTGTTTGTTTACTAAGTTTACCCATTCTTTAAACTCAGGCATACGTGCTGACCAGTCCTCTGCGTTCATAAAATTAACAATGCCTTGATATCTCTTTTTACCGTAGGGAGCATTCAACCATTTTTCTTTAGTAATACCTGCTTCCGTAACACCTGTAAACTTATCCCAGTTTTCATCTAACCAAGGATAGAATTCATTTTCATATTTGTCTGTGATTTGTTTTTTAAGTTCTAATGGTAGTGTTTTAACATTAAGTTGTGGTGGCCAGTATGCAAAGTGCATATTAATACCGCCTGCACCTAGTGGCCACTTATTCCATTTTTTAAATCCTTGTTCTACTTTCCATTGAATAAAGTCAGGAATATATCCGATGTTCAATGCCATGATAGTTGTAGCAGTAGTAACTTCTACATTATCACCTGTGTTATCTAGTTTCCACATCTGCTCTACTTGATGATCCCACTTGCTCGGATAACGAATGTAATCGTTTTGTCTGCCTAGAGCATCAATACTGTAATGAAAACGTACACGCTTAAATTCTGCCCATAGATCAAATAAATCGTTACGCCATTCTACTGCATTTGAATTATAACGTAATTCAATATTTTTTGCATAGCCTCGTTTAATGCATTCTTCAAGTAGTTCATAGTGTTCGTCAATTACTAAACTTTCGCCGCCTGCAAAATATAACTGATACATATGTGGAATTTGCTCCATGAGCTCATTCCAAAATTTAGGATTGTTTTTATGCCAATTATAACTTGCTCCGTGATTTTGACCTTTGTTATGCCATCCACTTGTGTTTTTAAGTTTTTCGTTTTGTATCTGCGGATACATATCTTGCCAATCTTTAATCCATCCTGAACTATCATGAGGACTACACATAACACAAGCTAATTGGCACTTTGTTCCCATTCTAAGGTCTATATAGCGTATCTTAGGAGGAATACTGCCATCTTCCTTAGTTTCGTCTACTAACTGCTGTAGATCATATCTTTTACCCCAATACTCTGTTTCCCAGTTACGTTTACTTAAATGCCCAGCATCTTCTTCTTTGTAACACTTTAAACAACTTGCAGGTTTTTCACCACGCAACATCATCTTACGGACGTTACGCATATAGCCGCTATTCCACGCTTCTTCTAAACTAGTGTGATTAAAGTTTGCAGGAATACCGTCATCGTTTTTAACAACGCCTACTTCTCCGCCGCCTACTTTTTTATTGCTGTCTGGATCTTGCACACTGCTGGCATTTGACGTACAACAAGTACGCATCTTGCCGTCTGGACGGCTAGATAAATGTAACCAAGGTAACGCACAAAATGTTTTTGATGGTAAACTACTCATATAACTACTTATCTAACGGTTTTATAGCGTTCCATATGTCTGAAACTTGCTGTTTCCAATCCTCTAAAGGAGTCATATCACAATAATTGCATAGTGCAATGTATTCTTTTTCATCCTTAGATTCTAAAAGTTTTAAAATATCTATAACATGACATTTATCCGTAATTGCATTTTTCAATGACTCTTCTGCTCTTGTAATTCGATTAACTGAAAAAACTTTATTACGAATTCTACAAATATTTTTCATTCTACGTTTTGCTTGTTTTATTACTTTCTCTGACGGATTAATAACTATCGGAAATCCGCTATCAATAATTTTTAAATGATCTCTATAACACGCACACTGGTCAGTATTAGTATTATTAAATTTAGCATAGCCGTCAAAATGACGCTCTTCTTTATTAAGAGTAACATCACTGCCTGGAAACTTTGTATGTAAATTTATAAAATAAACAAGAGCATGGCCGTATGTTCCGCTGACATAATATACAGGATATTTGTTGTGCATTTAAAATCCTAGTATTTTTGAAAATTCAGGATATACTTCTACAAAAGATTCCTGTCTAATATCGTCTAATTTGTTTATTCTAAACTCTCTATGTTTATCTTGAATAGCGTTTCCGGTATTCTCTGACATCATTCTGTCTAGAACAATTTTTGTATTAGGATGAGTTCCTTTTTCTAATTTTGCTTTTACTTTTTGCTTTTGCTTAGGAGTCAAACTTCTAATATCCATGCCAGGGGTTGTTACCCAATGATCTGTAAACATTTTAATTCCGTGTTGCTGTGCAAAATTTAAGAACTCATCAATATCGTATAAGTTTAGTATACTAATTGCTTGTGCAATATAAACCATTACAATATCTTTTTCTTGTAAAGAATAAAACCATTTTATGTTTTCATAAACTTCTTTCCATACAGCATTTTTTCTTTGGTATTCAAATCTCTTGCCTATATCGTCAATAGATAAATTAACTGTTAAACTTTTAAACTGCTTTAATATTTCTAATTGTTCATCTGTAAACCGTTTTGTACCGTTAGTATTATAATAGATATCAATATTTTTTCCAGAAGTTTTACTTAGGATATTTTTTAGTAAATCAAAATGTTGAGGGACCATTAATGGTTCGCCTCCAAGAAAATGTATATGCTTAACATCTTTTAAACTGTGTACACTTTCAAAAACATTATCATGTTCAATCCATTGGCAATCTTTATTATATGTGTACCATTCAGATTGTTTATAAGAAACTTTCTCTAAAAGTTTGTTTGCGTCTTTGCCCCATTGACTGCTAAACTCTGGTCCGCATATTCTGCATTTTAAATTACAAGTATTACCCGGACGTATTTCAATCCAATGTAATCTAGGATCTGTATTACCTTTTAAGTATTCCTTTGTATAATCTATTGCTCTTCTATTTTTTGAAAACTTTACTCTATGTTGATTTTTAACAATAGGTTCACGTTCAAAACATTGATAACATTCTTTAGGCTTTTCGTTTCTTTTAAATTTTTCTAAAAATTCTAATCTTTTAGGATGATTCCATAACTCATCAATGCTATAGTTTCTAATGTTAAGCGGAGTTCCGTCATTATCAAGAATCGGATTAGCTCTACAGCAAGGTTTAAGATCACCATTAGTTTCAATGTTCATATGACAAAATGGTAATGCACACCAGTTTGAATTTAATAAAAAATCATCTAAATTGCTCATTAAACGGATCCCATTCTGCTCCACACTTTGTGGCACATACTTTTAATTTTCCCTTTGCACAACTTGTTTTGTTCCAACTATTTTCTATTAGATTAAAAATGCCTGTTTCAAACACTTCATCTAATCCTCTGCGAGCGTCGAGCATTTCTTTGCCGCCGATGTCATCAATAAATTCCCATATCTGTTCTACTTTTGGATCTTTATGCCACCATTTGTACATACGTCCAGCAGTCCAACAACACGGTAACGCTAGTCCTTCTGCTGTAATAAAAAGGCTACCTTCTTTTTTAACTTTACATACGATAGGGGCTTCGTCAAAATAAGCATCCATACTGCCATATTTTTTGATAATGCTTTCCTGCTTCGTAAGAGCTTTGTTTTGGTATTTTGCGTCAGGTTTTTTGAGCTCTGCTGTATCTTTACCTTTACGGTCTTTGGCCTGGTGGCTTTCTTTTTTATTAGTCTTTGCATCTACAAATCTTCCAGTTTTCTTTGCTATAAATTTTTCGCAACCGTGTGCATTTGCAATAACTTTTGCGGCTTCGACTTGATGTTGATTATGTTCAAATATTAAAAAGTCCCAACGTGCTCTGCCGCCGGCGGCAGTAAATGCTTTCATATTGCGACTTACATTGTCCCATACAACACCTTGCCTGTATATGTGATTAGTGTCCCTAAGGCCGTCCACGCTGAAAATAACAGCACCCATTCTACCAAAGACTTGGGCCAGTTCACACCACCATGCTTCATTTTTTGCTCCTCCATTTGTATTCATGCTTAACCATATGTTAGGGTTATGCTCTCTAAAGTATTTGAATATTTCTAATGTATCTCGTGCAACAATAGGATCACCCAAGTTGCCACACATATACATTGTGTTTAACTGTGATATAAATTCAGGTGTGAAGATACTTTTACAGTCGTCAAGTGTTAATTCATCTAGATTAATGTGTGGATTAACTCCTTCTCCGTT
>Ga0181568_10002427_pt1 | contig 16978 bp, 11 predicted proteins | sample 101ome_20_FD_133758 | JGI IMG/M metagenome (GOLD analysis project Ga0181568, IMG submission 133758) | Coastal salt marsh microbial communities from the Groves Creek Marsh, Skidaway Island, Georgia - 101404AT metaG (megahit assembly) | ecosystem: Environmental > Aquatic > Marine > Intertidal... | reverse complement strand
ATTCGTTATTCATTACAGTTTTCAAATACATGGTGGGGTGGATATTTAAATATTTTGTTAGGAATATTATTAACAATTAGCGTTCAATCTTCTTCTGTAACTACATCAGCATTAACACCATTAGTGGGATTAGGTATAATATCATTAGAACAAATGTATCCTATAACATTGGGAGCAAATATAGGGACAACATGTACTGGTTTATTGGCAGCATTAGTAACAGGTAAAGTGAATGCTTTACAAATAGCATTATGTCATTTAAGTTTTAATATATTTGGGGTGATGTTGTTATATCCATTTCCTTGTACGAGTAATATACCTATAAATATGGCAAAATTTTATGGTAAAATAGCACGAACATTTAAATGGTTTCCATTTTTACATATATTATTTACATTTATAGTATGTCCGTTAATATTTTTAGGATTATCGATATTATTTGGATTAAATGCAATTGGTATAGTATTTGGAACACTAATATGTTTAGGTATAACATGTGGATTGGGAAAATTAGGATATTGGTATTATTATGAAGAAGGAGAAAACTGGTTGATGTTAGAATTAGAAAAAGAAGTTGATGAATAATTTAATTATAATTTAAATTTTTGAAGAATTATAAGATTTTTATATAGTAATTACTAGTATATATTTTTTTTATTTTTAATAAAAATTAAAAATTAATTTATAATGTAAAATTATATTGACTGCAATTCAACCGACAGACAGTGTATTACGAGACAAAATTGATAGCGATAAGTATAATAGTATATTAAATGAAATAAATGCAAAATATACAGAAATGGATAAATTTATAGGAAATTTAGAAAGTGATATTCAATCTGTAAAAGATTTCGAACAAGATATGTTAGCAGATAAAGAACGTGGTTATGATGTAGGAAGTTCTTTGGATACATTAGGGTTTCAAAAAGATTCATTACAGATAGATTTAAATTTTTTCACACATATGAAAAGTGTATATATAAAAAAATTATATGGAGATTTATATAAATATTGTGATGGCATAATTGAAAATGCTTTAGCAATTGAAGAAATACCAGATGGATTTACAAAAGAACAAATTAAGACACGTAAATTTAGAAATATGCAACCATATCCACCACAAATGGTTGATAATCCTAAATATTTAGATGCTAATGGAGAACCTGTAATAGGTGAACCAGAGTTGATAGAAGATCCACAAGCAAAATATGATATGAATGAAATATTTGCATTAATAAATTGTACAACAAGTAATTTGCGTGAATTAGCAGAGGATATAGGGACATTTTCAGATAAAATAAATAATGCTGAAGAGAAACAAAAACGTGGATTTAATGTAGGTAATTTAATAATGAATTTGAAAGGACAACAACAAAAATTAACATTAGAATTTGATAGTTATATTGTTAGATTAACAGATTTTTTAAATCAAAATAAAAATTTTTCAGGTAGATGTTTAAATAGAATTAAAATAATATCAAATGAAATAGTAACAGAAGAAGAACAAAAAGCGGAGGATGAGGTAGTAGAATAAATATATAATTTAATAAATTTTTTTTTGTTAAATAAATAATATAAAAATAAAATAATTAATATATATTATGTTTAATTCTTTTAATTTTATAGGTAAATCGCAAATAAAATTCTTTAAAGAATATGGATATTTAGTAGTACAAAATCAATTAACTTATAAAATAAAAAATGAATTAAAAAGATATATTCAAGATATAGAAATAGATTCATTAAAAAAAGTACCAAATTATATACATAAATTTGAATATGATAAAAATATGCAAAAACAATTATGTAGAACAGAAGATATAATTAAACATAAAGAAATAAATACTTTTTTAACAGAGGGATTTTTGCCGAAAATAATATCTCAATTATTTGAAAATGAAGCAATTTTATATAAGGAAAAAATAAATTATAAATATCCAAATACAGGTTTATATAGAGCACATCAAGATATAACAGCATACCCAAATTCAAAAAATCATATAACAGCATTAGTAAATTTAGGATCTACAAATAAAAAAAATGGAAGTATAGAATTTAGTCCATTAATTATGAATGATTTAAATAAAAATACTATAATAGAACATAAAAATGGAGTAATTTATGAACCAGAAAAATTAAAATGGATGAATCCAGTAGAAACAAATTATGGAGATATAATATTATTTAATTCATATATTCCACATCGTAGTTCTATAAACACAAGTAGTTTACCACGCAAAGCATTATATATAACATATAATGATATAAATGAAGGTAATTTAAGGGAGGAATATTATGAAATGAAAAAAAAAATTTAGATTCAAATAAAATAAGTTTAATAGATCATTATGAAGGAAATATAATAAAGGATAATGAAAAACATAAGGAATATATAATAAATTATATATTAAATTTATATAAAACAAAAGGAAATACGATGTATGATAAAAAAATAAGTCAATTAACACATTCATTTCAGACATTAGAGATGGCAATTAGTAAAGGTTTTGATAAAAAATTTCAATTATGTTGTTTTTTACATGATATAGGTCATTTATTATTAGATGAGAATAATGATAATATAGATTTTTTAAAAAAAGATTTAAAACATGAATTAATAGGATATAGATTTTTAAAAGATTTTTTAGAAGATGATATAACAAAACCAATATTACTTCACGTTCAAGCAAAACGTTTTTTATGTACTGTAAATAATGAATATTATAATAGTTTATCAGATGCTTCAAAGGAGAGTTTTAAAATTCAGGGAGGTAAAATGACACAAGAACAATGTAATACATTTAGGAATAATTCACATTTAAATTTGGCACTAACACTAAGAGAATTTGAGGATATTTCAAAAAACAAAAAAACAGTAATTTGTACGGATTTTGATTATATAGAAAAATTATTAAATGAATTTATAAAAATATAAAATATATTTATATATTATATGACAGATTATAAAAATTTGTATTTGAAATATAAAACAAAATATATAAAAGATAAAAAAAAATATGGTGATAATACATAAGAAAAAAAAATAGAAGAGTTATATAATAATGAAATGAAAAAATTAGTAGAATTGAAAAATAAATATCAAAAAGAATTTAATAAGGGGTTAAATGAAAAACAGATATTTAATTTTTTAAAACAAATACAAAAAATGAGTGAAGATATTGAGAAAAAAGGATTTTCATTAAATCAACAAAAAATATATATTGAAAATAAACATCCAAATATTAATGTTAATAGTAATAATTTAAATAATATTTTGTTATATCAAATAATTCGTGAATATTTGAATAAAATGAATAATAATTCTGTATCAGATTTAGTAAATTATTTAAAAAAATTTAAAATACCATTAAAAAATGATGAATTATGTAAATATAATACAGGAAAATTATTAGGAGAGGGTGCTTTTGGTGCAGTATATAAATTACCAAAAAATAAGGTATTAAAAATAATAAATGCAACAAATTATGTAATACCAAAAAAAAATATAAGGGAAGAATTTGGAGAAGGAATAGATCAAATAGTGAATGAAATTAGATCAATGGAAAAAATGAATAAAATAGATCCACCAATATCTCCAAAAATATATGACTATTGGATGTCAAATAATAATGATAGTTTACATGTATATATTGTAATGGAATTTAAAGGAACTGCATTATGGAAATGGTTACAAGAGAAAAAAAGAAATTTAACAGAAGAGGAAGAAAAAATAATTGAAGAAAAAATAGAAAAAATGCATAAAGAAGGTATAGTTCATAATGATTTACATTTAAATAATATATTAGTAGAGGAGGTAAATGATAAACCAAAATTTTATATAGCAGATTTTGGTTTAAGTAAAACTAAAGAAACATTATTTGATACAATAAAAAAAAATGATTATTCACGGTGGAAAATAATGTTTTCTAAATATGATATATTAAGTAGATATTTAGAATTAATAGTACAACTTTTAGATATTCAAATTATAAAGAAGTAGATATTTTATTAACAATAGTATTTAAAATTTCATCTTTACCAATTAACATTTGTTCTATAGATAAAATTAATGATTGTGAATTATTAAATTTAGAACTATTTGTTTTTTTTTCAATTTCTTGTAAAATTAAATAAACTATATTAATTTCATCTAAATTCCATAAATCTTTTAATTTAATAGAATATATATCAGTACTTTCAGATAATTCACTTATAGTATTATTATCAGTATCTTTTATAATTTCATTTTGAATAGATTTATTTTTATTTTTTTTGTTTTGTATTTTATCATTATTTTCTATTTTTAATTCATCATTATTAACATTATTATCATTTTTATTTAAAAATTGAGGAGTGGATTTTTGTTTTAGAATATTATTAATAGTTTCAATATAATAATTAATAGAATGAGAAATAATATTAGAATCATTTGTATTATAACATTTTAATAATTGTAATAAACCAGATTTAGATTTATTTAAAAGATATATAAATTGGGGTGTATTAATATCATACCATTGATTTAATTTAAAAATAGGATTATATAAATTATGAATATGTTGTCTACTATCTCCGGAGCTCCAACGTTTAGCAGGTTGTAAAAAATCGGGTTCTTGAAAAACTATTTTATTATTAGTAAAACTTAATTTAGTTCCTATTGGTTTATAATTTAATAAACATAAACGAATTAAACAAGAGAAAGGATCTAAAACCTGTGAATCAGGTTTTTCCGTATATCGTAATGAAGATAAAATTTTAGATAAATCTATAATACTTGTAAGATAACCAGACATATATTAATAATTAAATACATTTTTAAATAGATAAAAAGAAATATAAATATACTAAATCTAATCTTCAACAGAACCTTCGATTGAATCTAAAAATCCTACATTACCTAAATTATCATCATTTTCAATACCATCATCTTCAATAGTATCATATTCATTAATAATAGTAGAATATTCACTTATAGATTTAATTGTATCATTAACAATAACTTTAAATAAATCTTTATATCTATCAATAACAGTAACAGTATCCGTTTGTTCGAATGATATATTTTGTTCTAATAAATAATTATTATCAGAGGTATCTTGTGAATGTAAATAAAATTTTTGTTTAAAATAAGATGAATCAACAGGTATTTCTGAATCTAAATTATCAAAACAATTATTAAGAATTTGATAAATTTTATGTAATAACATAATTTTATCAATACCTGAATTATTTGAAAATACAATATTATTAGGATAAAAATTAAATAATTCTAATAAATTATTAAAAACAACTTGTAATGTATTTAAAACATATTCATCAAGAGAAGTAAAATTATAAAATTTAATAACTAAATTAATTAAAGAAATATATTCAGCTGATTCAGTAATATATTTATTTCGAATAAATTTATATTTATTTTTCAAATCATTTTCTATATTTTTAATATTAAATTGTTGTGATTCATTGGAGAAATTAGAAATATAAGATATTTTTTGTTTAATATTTTGTATAATATTAATTAATTCATTTATTGATAAATTATCTAATATATCTAAATCAATATTTTTAGATTTGATTTTAATTATCAAATCCTTATTTAATTTTGTAATATCTTCAGCAATTTTAGATTGATTTTTAATATCTAATTTAATAACCTGTGAATATACAGATTCCATTTCATTTAATACAAATATATTATCAATTATATCTTTCAAATTAGGGTATTGAGAAACAAATTGTACTGAATATGTATTTAAAAATTTAATAATATTATCAACAGGATCATTATAAAATCTCATAATTATATTTTTATCATTATCATCGGTAGTTTCTAAAGTATTATAAAATAAAGTAATATATTTATATAATATATCAATATTATTTAAAGAAAATGAATAACAAATATTATTAATTAAACTAGAATAAATATTAGTATTTAATAATGTATTTTTATTTATAAAATTAGTATTATTAAGAATATTATTTTTATTTAATAATAATTCATCATATATTTGTTTTAAATCTGGTATAGAATTAATTTCATCTAAAATTTGTTTTTTAGTTTTATTTGTATATATACAAAAATATATATTGTCTTCATTTTTTTTGAAATATCTTTTTTGACCGTAAAATTCTGATTCTTTTTCATAAACATTTAAATAAAGATATTTAAAATAATAAATAAATGAATCATATGTATAATTTAAATTAGTAGTTTTATTTTGATAATAAAAATTAGGATAAAATACATTTTTAATTTTAGCATAATCTAATATTTTATAATCTCTTAAATCTTCTCTATTATGTTTAATATTATTTTCTATATTATTAGTAATAGATAAAATAGGATTACCCATAATAATATTATTTATTTCTTCAAATAATTCAGTAAATGTAGTATTTGGAATATAATTTTTAAAATCAGATTTGAATTCAATATCTTCAATAGGTGTATTTTTTAAAACATTAATAAATTCAATATATAAACTATTATTAATTTTATTACATTCTTTTAAAAAATCAATAACTGTTGTAGAGTTTTGTAATTGTATTATTTTATCATTGAATTTTTTTTCTGAAAAATCTTTCCATTCAGATGTAATATGTTTTGAAATTGTATTTATTTGTTGTTCTTCTAATTGATTTTTAATATCTTCAATAGAAGTAAGTGGTGTAATAGGTTTTGTAATATTAATATCCATAATATAATCATTAATCATTTGATTTTTGAAAATAGTAAATTCAGATGTATTTTTGAATAAATAAATTAAAAAATTTTTTTCATTAGCTATATAAGTTTTTAAAATATTTTTTTTTGTACTATGTAATTTAATATAAGATAATGTATATAATATTGTATTTAAATATTGTGTGTATATATATTCAGAGAAATATAAATGTAATAAATGTTGTATAGTAAAAGTATCTATATTTAATTTATCTATATAATTTAATATATTATTTTTTGATAGAAACATATCATTTATATTTTTAATTAATGGATTAGTAAAATTATTTAAATGATCTGGATTAATATGTAAATTCATAAAATATATAGTTTTTTTTTGTGGAACTTGTTGTATTTGTCTTTTTTTCCAATATTTCATATCTTTTAAATAATCATCTCTACTTGTAATTTTATCAGTTTTTTTCTCTTTCATATCTTTTAAATTAGAATATTGATCGTTTAATAAATTAAAATAATCATTATATTCAGTTAATAAATCATTTAAGGGAGATTGTTTATATATTATTTTAGAATTTGATATACAATTTACTATAAATTCGGCATCTTTAATATTAAAAATTTGATATAAGATATGAAAACAAATGTGTTGTTGAATATCTAAAATTTTAATTATATCATTAATTTTTTTTTCATCTATCATTTTTTGTATTAAAGTAATTTTTTTTAAATTTATACTTTTTTCACTTGATTCATCTGATTCATTTTCATTTAAATTAATTGTAGTTCTATGTATACTATCACCAACACCCATAAAATCATCAAAATCTTCTTTATCTAATTTATCACCGGAATAACAACATATATATTGATGTGAATTGACTTTAATACCACATTCTTGTATTTGATCTTCAATATTATCATATATCATATATCGAGGAAACATGGGTATATAGGTATATTTACATAGATACCAACCAATGAAATGACGAATATTATTTTGATATTTAATGATTATGTTAATTGTATTTGTTTTATATAAATTAAATGTTGTAGAAATATTTTGTTTTTTACATAAATTTATTAAAATGTTATATAATTCTGACTGATTATTTAAATTTTTTTCAATAGATTGAATTAAAGGATGTGTAATTTCTTTTATTTTAGGATTAGTAATAAATAGATAAGTAGTTCTAAGTATTTTTTCATCTAATATTTTATTTTGGCCGAAATTTTCAAATAAAATACAATATTTTTTTACAAAACTAATAATTTTAGGTGTTTTTTCATATGGGTTTTTCTCTCTATCTATTTCATATTTATTTTTAAAATGGGGCGGATATATATTTGAAGTATAAAAATCTTTATGATTATAATTATTATTTTTATAAAAATTTATATATAAAGGTTTAATTTCTGTAGTTAATTTAAGATATTGTCCTAAACGAATACAATTTTTTATTTTTGTTATAAAATAACCTTTTGTTTTATCATCTGAATTTTCTAAAATATTATTAATTTTATTAGTATCTTTAAAATAAGTGGTAATTAAATGTATATCTTGTGAATCTTTAGTTTTTAATATATCATAAATATGTTGTGTATATAGTTCTCTTGTTTTAACAATAATACTTTCATTAAATTTTAAAATATGTGTATTATCTAAATTAAAATTTTCAAATATATTAGCATATTTATATTCTTTTTTTATATTTTTAGAATTATTTAAAAGTTCAAATAAATTTGTTTTAATTTTTTCTAATGTAGCAGATGCAATATCATCAAAACCTCTAAAAATTTCACATTTTATATATTTTTCAGAATTACAAGGTCTACTGGTATAAGGTTTAATAATTTTTACTGAAGTATAAAAATAATTTAAAATATGTAAAAGATTAATACTATTAACATAACTAATATCATACATTTTAAGAATGAATGTTCCACCAATTTTTTGTGTGAATAATGCTATAATTATTTCTCCTAAAAATAAGGAAAAATGGTTATATTCTTCTAATATATAATCAGTATCGGTTATTTTTTCTTTTCCACCATCGGCAGTTATTAAATCTGCTTTATTAACTCCAACATCATTTATAATTTTTTCAATTTGTTCAATATCAGTTAAATCACCAGTAATATTTGTTTTATCTGTGGGTCCTTCCGAGTTAGCACCCCATATATGATTTTCAAATGATTTCCAAAAATTCCGTTGTTCTGTTGTATCAGAATCAAGTAACCAAGTATAAATTTTATAATCAACCCATTCAGAGTTATTAACTAAATCTTTTATACAATTTACAAAAAATCCGGGTGCTTCTGCTAAAGAAATTAAACGGAAATTTGGTTTTCTTATGATATCGTCATCTACTAATAATTCACGCATTTTATAATAAGCACGTGTGTATTTATTAGGATTTTCAATAATATGTGTATGGAATATTTCATATTCATTAATATAACGATGAACGCTAGTCCATAGATTGCTATTAGGTAATTTTTTAATTTGTTGATCTATAAATTTAATATTTTCTATAGATGATGAAATTTTATCAGATTCATTTATAATATTTTTTAATTCATCTAAATTTAATTTATCAAATTTAACGTTTAAATTAGATAAATCTTCAATAAAATTAGAATATATTGTTTTATCATCATAATTAGTAATAGTATATTCAATAAATGGTAAATTTTTAAAATATATTTCTGTTTTTTTTATATCTTTTGTTCTATTTAAAATTTCAGTATAAAATTCATTTTTATTTTTTAAATTATTTAAATATAATTCTGTATCTTTTATATGTGTAGTTTCTAAAGTATGTAATGATTCATAAAAATCATATTTATTTTTTAAATTATCTATTTCTATTTTTTTATCATTATATGATTTACATTTTTCAATATATTGTTGATTAATATATTCAATATCATTTTCTGCTTTTATAGGAATTAAAGTATCTTCTTGAATATAATAAAATGTAGAATCATTTAATATATAAATAATATTAAAATTTTCTATTTTTTGAATAGGTATTTGGACATAATGTTTATTTTTATATTTAAAACAACTTAATTTATTAAATAAAATATCTAAATCAAAATCGGATTTATTAAATAATAAATTATATAAATATATTTTATTATCTTTTATAAAAGTATTAAAAATACTTTTTGATAATTCTGTAATATTATCTTTTTTAACATCTAATTTATTTTTTCCATCATTATCTAATATAACTAAAGAATTTAATTCAAAAAGAGTATTATTATAAATATGATCTTCATTATTTAAAATTCCAATTAAATCAGAATATTCGACTAAATAATTTAATTTAGAATATTCTGAATCTACAAAATTATTAGTATCATTTTCATATTCATTAAAAGAATTATAGGTTTTTACAAGTCTATAATTTTCACAATCAATAGATTTAGTATTATCTAAATTTGGCGATGATATTTTTGAAGGTAATTTAGGATTTTTATTTAAATAATCATTAATATATTGAGTTAAATAAAATAAAGCACCTTTATCGGGAGTATTATTTTCAAGATATGTATATAAATTATTTTCAGAAATATTTTCAATATTTTCTATATTATATATTTTTTGAATAGCTTGTGTAAATGTATTTTTCTCTGTATTTTTTTTATTTTTATATTCATTATATAAATCTAATAATGGACTATTAATTGAAATGACATGTTTAACTATATAATTAGATATATTATGTTGTAAAATATTTTTAAGATATTTTAAATAACAGAAGGGTATTTTATTTAAATCATAACCAAATAAATTATATATATGTTTAAGAATTTTAATTGTTTTTATTTCATTATTTTTACTAATTTGTTCTATATTTTGAGCTATTTTTAAATAATTCCAAATATATCCAGTATTATTATTATATTCATTACTAAATTCATCTACAGTAACAGTATAATAATCTAATGTACTATCAGATAAAGTAAAAAAATCTTGTTGATTTAGAATTTGTTGTGAATTATTAATAATTTTATCAATATAATTATTAATATTTATATCAATATTATTATTATTGTATAAAATTTCACTTAAAAAAGACATGGTATTACCAATAAAAATATTATAATTAGAAGTTAATAATTTAATAGGATTTAAGATAAGAAATTTAGTTATATTTATATTTTCATTTTTTAATATATTTCTAACTTGATTAAATGTATTTTTAATTTCTTTAACATAGGATTTACTACCTTTAGGAAGTTTATTATTACATGAAATATAATATGTATGTTCGTTAGCTTCTCTAATAATTTTACAATCAATTGAACTAATTAATGCAGTATCAGAACTAAATATATTTTCATCTTCAAATACAGGATATTCTGTAGGAGCACTATTTAAAAGAGTTATAAGTAATTTTTTAAAATTAATGTCTGATGTTTCAAAATAATTTTCATCAGAATAAGGGTTAAATTCTGTATCATTATAAAAAAATTTTGAGTCAACTTCTGATAATAATAATTTATTTTCATTATTATATTTAAAATCATTTGTCATTTCTAAAATTTTTTGATTAAGATTTTTTTTTTCATTTACAATTGGAATAATCCATTTTTTATTAAAATTAAGACGTTTATAATTTGAAATTATATTTTCTTGATTAAATGGTTGATAAGCAAGATTAAATATTTTTTGTCCTGAATTATTATAGAAAATATTATCAATTTTTTTTAATATATGTTCTACTTTATATTCTATTTTATCTGTTTTATAGAATTTATTAGATAAAGTTCTTACTAATAAATTAAATAATGATTTATCTAATAATGTTGTATTAATTATATAATCATTTATGTAAATTTTTTTTATAATAAGTGAATCTTCCATTTACTTAATAAAATATAAAAAAAAAAAATTATTTATTTTTTTTAACAAAAATTATGTATATTTTAATTATTGAAAATTATCTAAATTCATTTTTTCAAAAATTTGAATTAAATTAGTAAATATTGTTATAATATTTTGGGTTTTTTCTTGTGTTGATAATCCTATTGTTATCATCATTTCTTGTTTTAAAGGATGTACCATTTTATATGCAATATATGATAAAAATGAATAATTTAGATAATAAATATAAGATGTTAATATATTTCCAATAGAATGATTACTTTCTGTAAATAAAATATCAATACCATTTTCTATTTTATCACTATCAGATATAATTATAGCTTCATTTTGTATAGGAAGATTATTATAATTTGATAATAAATAAACAATTCTATTACATTCATTTAATAAATTATTTTTTAATAATTTAAATGCTTTATCTAAAATTCTTTCTGGTGTATAAAATCCTACAGATTCTATTTCAAAATTAAATACTCTATTAAATAATTCATATTCTTCTTTACCTTTATAATATCTTTGATAATCACATTTATTAAATGTATTTAATAATGTATCTTTATCAGAAATATATTGTTTTACTATTTTATTAGTATTAGTATCTAATTTTTTAAATTCAATTGAGTCGAAAAATGTATTTTTAATTTCTATTAGTTCTGGATTTAATCTAAATCTAGATAAATCTGTATATCGTAAGGTTATAAAATCTTCTATAATTTTATAATTATCTTCACCAATATTATTTTTTAATATATCATCAATTAAATTTATTTCAGTACATTTTTTAGTTAATATATTATTAATTAAATTAATATCTAATTCAAATGAATAAGTACAAGGACTAACAACAGACCAACGTGAATGTTTTTCACCATTTCCTATATTTAAATGTATATTACATTTTAATTTTTCTCTTTGTTTTAATTTACATAATAAAATACCTTTTTGTGAATCTCCTGATTCATATATATAATTAAATACTAATTTTAATAAATTTTCATTAGAAATATCATTTGCAATTGATGTATCAATATTATTATATGTTTCATATAATTTAAATAATGGTATATAAGGTTCTAAATCAGATAGTCTTATTTCTTGATTTAATGAAAATAAAATATGTTCTGTTGTTATATTCATTATATCCTCATGTTCATTTTCTTTATTAATATAAAATTTAATTTTTGAAATTAAGTCTATATTTTTCTCTAATTTTAAATTTGTTTTTAATTTTTGTATATTTTCCATATTTTTTTCAGGATTATTTATTGTTTCTAATATTTTAGTAAATTCATTATGATGTCCTGTAATAATTTTATAAATTAATAAAATATATTTTATACCTATTATATTTACAGGTACTAAACCAATACGATGACCTATAAAATCATTATTCATATTAGAAGTATTTTTTTCAAAAATAATATAATCTTTTAGCATTGGTGTAGGTGAATATTCAAAAGCTAAAGTATTAATTTTGCCTATAGCATATCGTCTTAAACCATTAACAAAAGAGGTATCTAAATAATGTCCTTTTTTAATTAAATCTGCATGATAAATTTTCCAATTAGATGGGTTAGGGTCTGTATTTTGTGATTTTAATACGAAAGATGTTTCCATTATTTATTATAATAATATATAATATTTAAATCAATTTAAATTTTAATTTAAAAATTTTAATAATTAATTATTTTCAAGCATAATATTATTAAATTTTTTATATTTTTTTAGTATATTTAAGTCATTTTTTTCTATTTTTTTTTGTCGCTGTAATTCTTTAATTCTATTAAGTTCAATAAAATTATTATATTTATGTTTATCTTCGTCTGACATATTATAAGATATATTTTTTCTATGTTGTTCCAATTCATCAATACTATTATATGAATCCATTTCAATACTATTTAAATCCTCCGGTGCTGTATATGCTCTTTTACAATCAGTAAAATGTATTTTTTTATCAAATGTGAATCCTGATGTATAATCTTCTAATTCATCATCTTCACATATTTCAGAATATCCAGCACTAGATTGAAATATTGTTTCTGGTTCTTTATAAATAACAACAGAATCTTTTTTCATTTTTTTACTGGTTGTATTAAATATTTTATTAAATATAGATAAATTAAATTTATCTGAAAAAATATAAGAATTAGATTTTTCTTTTTCTGTATTTGTATCTCCATTTTTTAAAAAATCTCCATAACCTTTTGTTGTTTTTGTAAAATGTTGTTCGAATGCATTATTAAAATTATCTAAATTAAAATTTCTATCTCCTAATAAAGTATTTTTATTATTTTTCATTTCTTTAGAAAAATTATTAAATTCATCTTTTAATTCAAATATTTGTTTATCAGGCATATTTTCTTTATATTTTTTTAATAAATATATATATGATTTAGTAATATCTTGAAAAACTTCAACATCACCACCTTTATCTGGATGATATTTTAATGCCATTTCTTTATATTTTTCTTTTAATGTTTCTGGTGTATATTCTCTATCTATTTCTAATATTTTATAAGGATTAAAATATACATCATTATGGATACGCATAATTTCATCTAAAAATTCTTCTTTATTATATTCAGTAGGCGCTGGTTGAGATTTTTTTTTTTTATGTGTAGTTTCATTAGAAGTAGTTTCATTAGAAGGGGGTACAATTTTGTTTACTTCACGATCATTTAGATAATTTTCATATTTATTATTCATTTCATCCTTGAAATCTTTTTTACAATAAGAATAATTTATCATATAATATAATAAAATATATCTTTTTAAAAAAAAAAACTAAAAATAATATTCGATTTATAAATCATCAATAAATTGATCATCTACTACGCAATTATCAAATTCTATTTCATCTTCTTCATCGCTACTATCACTAAAATTAAAATATTGATTAGTTATTTTTTGTTTTTCAGGGATAGTTTCTATTATCTGTTCTGTAAATGATTCATTTGTTGTAAATATATCATCATCATTATCATCATCATTTGAAATATTAAAATTTAGTTTCATTTTATGTTCTAACATTTTTAAAACAGTATTACTATATACATGTATAATATCTACTTTGTCTTTTTCATATTCTCTTATACTATATAATACAATACTTCCCATATTAACCCAATTTCGTTTTCTCATTTTTCCTCTAATAATACCTAATCTTGTTATTTTATCATTACATAATAAACTAAATCGCCCATTTCCTAATATTTTTTCTACTTTACCATAATCTTGTTCTTTACCAGATTTCAAAATTAAATCACTTTGGGTTATTTCATCACTGTTTGAATTATTTTTCATTTTTTTATGTTTACTACCACCCTTAACATTTTTAGGCATATTTAATATATTTATAAAGATAAATTAATTTTAAATATATTATATGATTAACCATTTATAATTGAATTAAATTCATCATCGTAATCATCATCATCATCATCATTACTATTTGTAATATGGGATAAAGTATTTGATTTATTATTTAAATCTGTAAGTTTAGTATTAATATTATTAATATTATTTTCTATTATTTTTTCTATATCTTCTTTATCATATTTTAATTGAGAAATTATGTTATGTATTTCTAATATATGTTTTACTTTTTCTTTTACATTTTTTTTATTACAAGAATCATTTAGTGTCCATTGAAGAGTATTATTAATAAATTTATTTTTAATGGAAGATATTTTAATATTAATTTTTTGAATTAAATTTTTTTGTTTATTTATATCTATTTTTAATAAATATATTTGATGTAATATATTTTCAGTATATATATTAGATTCATATAATTCAATATTATATTCTTTTTTAATAGTGTTATAAATATCTAAATCTTCATAAACTATATCATCAAAAATATATTTATTCATATTTTTTATAAAAATATTATATTATATAATATATATATATATATAATGTTAAATAAGTTATTATATAATATTGGATTATATGAATGTTTTTATGAAGGAGATTATAATTTAATGAATATTAAAAATAATTTAAAACCTACTGTAACATTAACTAGACAATTTTATGTTCCTACAGAACATGAAATTATAAATAAATATCAAATGAGAGAAAATAGAATCAAACCCCGAATAAATATTAATGAACTTTTAGAAGTAAAAAAAAATTTAATTCAAATTAATAAAAACTAAATTATTCAGTAGTTATTTTATCATATTCTAAATCACTAAATGTACTAATATCAATTGATTCAGATTCACTTAATGTACTTACATCAACAGAAGAACTATCAGAATCATATGATGAACTATATGTATAACCTCCTGTATATTCATTTTTTTTTTCACTATCTTCATCACTTTCACTTTCATCATCACTTTCACTCTCACTTTCATCATCACTTTCACTCTCACTTCCACTTTCATCATCTTTTATTATCCATAATTTTAATGAATATTTAGTATTTGTTAGTTTAGTTATTTTTAAACGTAATGTAATATCTTCATTTAAAAAATCAATTGGTATAATTTCTTCTTCATTATTTTCTATAGGAAGATTATTTAATATAATGTCTCTTAAATTTTCTATATCTTCATTTATTCCATCATTATCAAATATTTGATAATAAAATTCTTCTAATTGTGTATTATCTATTATTTTATTTTTTTTTATAAATAAATATATTTTAAATAAAATTATTAATAGTTCATTTTCATTTTCTTTTTCAAAAATGGATAATTCTATGTCTTTTTTTAAGTTAAGTGTATCTATTTCATTATAAAAAGATATAATTTTAAATGCATCTTCATTGCTAATTATTTCTAAATTATTTATAATAATTTCAGATATATCAAATATCCACATTTCTGATTGATTTTCATTATTAAATATATCATCACTTAAAAGTATATTTCTTAATTTATTTTTATATTTTTCGGGTTCTTTATATGATTCCGATAAGGTATCACTTTTTTGTTCTTCTTCACTAATAGTTGTATCACTTATTTGTTCTTCTTCACTACTAGTTTTATCACTTATTTTATCAGATTTATTTGATGCTTGAGATGAAAGTTGGTCTTCTGCTAATTCAATTAGATATTTAGATTCATCTGAAATTTTTTGAGATTTATTTATGACTTTTTTAGTTTCTATAGTGTCTTTTTCATCTACAATTTTTTCTTGTGTTTTTGCTGCTTCTTTGGCTTTGGCGTCAGCTTCTTTTTTAGCTTTTTCCGCTAGTGCTTTTTCTTCAGCTTCTTTTTTAGCTTTTTCTTCAGCTTCTTTTTTAGCTTTTTCTTCAGCTTCTTTTTTAGCTTTTTCTTCAGCTTCTTTTTTAGCTTTTTCTTCAGCTTCTTTTTTAGCTTTTTCTTCAGCGTCTTTTTTAGCTTTTTCTTCAGCGTCTTTTTTAGCTTTTTCTT
>Ga0181568_10002416_pt1 | contig 17007 bp, 15 predicted proteins | sample 101ome_20_FD_133758 | JGI IMG/M metagenome (GOLD analysis project Ga0181568, IMG submission 133758) | Coastal salt marsh microbial communities from the Groves Creek Marsh, Skidaway Island, Georgia - 101404AT metaG (megahit assembly) | ecosystem: Environmental > Aquatic > Marine > Intertidal... | reverse complement strand
CCTATAGAGCCGTGGTAGACCACCACGTTGATAGGCTGGATGTGGAAGCGCAGTAATGCGTGCAGCTGACCAGTACTAATAGCTCAATTGGCTTGATTTATGCACTGAAAAAAATTTTTATGTAAATTATATTTATAAGTATATTGAATTAAATTATTAACAACTGTAACTACGTTTTAAAAAAATCTATCTACAATTAATTAATGAAGCATATAAAAGATGCGAAAAGGCTTAAAAAAATTTTAGACAAGATTATAATTGAGCCTCAAAAAATTTTTTATTACGGTATTAAAAATAAAAAATTTACTAATCTAAAGACAAAAATCTTAAAGTTAGCAAGTAAAGCTTTTGGACCAGATGGTCCCCAAAAAATGCAAATAAAAAAAGTTGGCACAATACATATTCCATTTTTTTCTTATGGCAATATTACATCTACAAATTTGTGGGATTTAGAAGATATGATTTTATTTGGATATTATCTTAAAAAATTAAATTATTATGATGCTGCTTATGATTTAGGTGCCAATATTGGTTTACATTCAATTTTTTTTTCAAAAATAGGATATAAAAAAGTTACTTGTTTTGAACCTGAGATAAATCACTTAGAACAAATTAAAAAAAATTTTAGATTAAATAATTCTAAAGCTGTAAAAATATTTCCAAAAGCAGTTTTTAATAAATCAAAAAAAGTCCAGTTTAATAAAATTCATGGCAATACTACAAGTTCTCATATTACTAACGCAAAAAAAAATCCTTATGGAGCCATTACAAAATATTATGTTCAATCAATTGACTTTAAACATATTTTACCCAAAAAGGGTAAGTCTATATTTAAAATTGATATTGAAAATGTTGAGGGTGTGGTAATTCAAAGAACCACCGCAAATGATTGGAATTTTTTTGATGCATTTGTAGAAATTGGAGATCAAATTAATGCAAAAAAAATTTTTAAACATTGTATGAAAATAAAAATAAATATTTTTTCTCATAAAATTAAATGGAAAAAGGTAAAAAAATTTACTGACATGCCAAAATCTTATCATGATGGTCTAGTTTTTTTGAGTAAAAGCAATGATTTTAATCTTAATTAATAAGTAAATTTTATTTAAATTAAGTTTAATTAAGATAGATTTAATTAAAAAAGTTATTATTAGTTTTTTAATGAAAAACAAAAAAAGAAAAATTGTATTAATTACTGGAGCATCGAAAGGTATAGGTAAGTCCGTTTGTTTGGATTTTGCTAAACAAGGCATGCAAATTATTGGTTGTTCAAGAGGTAAAAAAGATCTTAATTTACTTAAAAGAGAACTTAAAAAGATTAATTCTAATCAACACCACTTATTAGATATAGATCTAATAAAAAAAAATTCTGTTGATGTTTTATTTAATTACATAAAAAAAAATAAAATTTATCCAGATATCATTGTCAACAATGTAGGTGGTAACTTAAATTACACCAATCCTTTGGGTTTAATTTCTGAGTGGCAACAAGTAATGAGACTCAATGTTGAGGTTGCAATTGAAATTAACAGACTATGTATTCCCCATATGAGAAAAAAAAAGTGGGGCAGAATATGTCATGTTTCATCAATATCTGCTCTTGAAAATCAAGGTCCTCCTGCTTATTGTGCATCTAAAGCAGCTCTTAATGCTTATGTTAGAAGTGTTGGAAGATTTGTTTCTAAAGACAACATAATTATGACATCTATAATGCCAGGACCTGTTTTTACTGATGATAATTATTGGGGTTTAGCAAAAAGACAAAGACCAAATCACGTTAAAAAATTTTTAAAAGATAGGGTTGCTATTAATAGATTTGCAAAAGTCAGAGAGATAAGCAATGTGATTTCTTTTTTATGCTCTGAAAGCTCATCTTACTGCGTAGGCACATGTGTTTTAGTTGATGGTGGTCAGGGAAGAACATTTTATCCAGATGTCTTTTAATGAAATTAATAAATAAAGATTTACGATTAAAGATAGTTAAAATGATTACCAATGCCAATGAGGGGCATATTCCAAGTTCATTATCGATAGTGGATATTATAAATTTTCTTTATCAAAAAAAATTGAAACAAAGTTTTAATAAGAAAGATAAAGATTATTTTATATTAAGCAAAGGTCATGGTTGCGCAGCTCTCTATGTAGTACTAAACAAATTTAAACTTCTAACTAATGAAGAATTAAAAAAATATGGTAAAGCTGGTAGTATTTTAGGAGGACACCCTGACTCAACAAAAATTAGAAATGTAGAGGCCAGCACTGGTTCTTTAGGGCATGGATTCCCAACAGCAACTGGAATAGCTTTAGGTCTTAAAATTAAAAAAAAAAAACAAAAAGTGTATTGCTTAATAGGTGATGGTGAATGTCACGAAGGTTCTATATGGGAGTCAGCAAGCATATGTGCAAATCTTAAATTAGATAATATAATTTGTATTCTTGATTGGAATAAATCAGCACAACAATTAATGAAAATAGAAAATTTAGAAAAAAAATGGAAATCATTTGGATGGAAAACAGTAATAGCAAATGGACATTCAAATAAAAGTTTAGATCAAAGCTTTAAAAAAATTAATAAAAACGATGGTGTTCCAAAAATTGTCATTTGCAATACAATTAAAGGTAAGGGAATTTCATTTATGCAAGGCCACGGTGTTTGGCATCACAAAATTCCAAATTCACAAGAATTTGAAGAGATTAAAAAGGAATTGAAATGAATTTAAAGAAATTGAGACCTCAATTTGCAGATACTGTTCTTGAATTAGGAAAAAAAAATAAAAATATAGTAGTTTTAGTAAGTGATATTAGTCACGGGATTTTTAAACGTTTCGCAAATTTATATAAAGATCGTTATTACAATGTCGGTATTTGTGAACAAGCAATTGTGAATATGGCAGCAGGTATAAAAAAAACAGGTTTAATACCAATAGTACATACAATTGCACCTTTTTTAATAGAGAGAAGCTATGAGCAAATTAAACTAGATTTTGCATATCAAAAATTAGGTGTAAATTTAGTTTCAGTTGGAGGAACTTTTGATTACTCAAAGCTCGGATGTTCACATCATTGTTATTCTGATTTTTCTTTACTGAATCATTTTGAAAATTGTAATTTTGTAACTCCTGGTTCAGCAAAAGAATTTGATAAATTGTTCAAGTCGATTTATCAAATTAATAAAATAAATTATTTTAGACTTACAGAGAACCCTCATGAAATAGATTTCAAAACAAACGAAATTAAATTTGGTAAAGGCATTAAAGTTAAAAACGGCAAATCAGCTACAATTTTAGCCGTAGGATCAAAACTAAAAGAAGCAATGAAATGTTATAATTATTTTTACAAAAGAAGAAAAAATCTTGAGATCTTATATTTTCACACACTAAAGCCATTCGACAAAAATCTTTTAATTAAAAGTGTTAAAAAAACAAAAAAACTTTTGGTAATTGAAGAATTTTCACAAAAAGGTGGAGTTTTTAGTGAATGTCTTAACATCCTAAAGGACGTAAGAAATATAAAAGTAGAAAGCTCATCAATTCAAGCTTTTAACCATTCCTATGGTTCCTATGAAGACTTGTGCAAGGTTTCTAAAGTTGATGTAAAAAACATTATAAATAAAATTAAATTGTTATTAAAAAAAAATTGAAAATATAAATAATGTTAGAGAAAATTTCGTTATGGAAATTGAAAAAACTACCTCTTACTGAACAATTTGGTATTTACGATAAAAAATTTAGAGGGATAGACCAAGAACTAGTTATTGAAAAAAAAACTGGAATAGTTTCTTTAAAAAAGAAAATACCGTCAAAATTCCTATATTCAAAAAGTAATTATAATTACACAACTTCCACAGGATCTAAGAAAAGAGATATTGATAAATTTACAAATTTTATCAAAAAAAAATTAAGTAAAAAATATTTAGATAAAATAATAGATATTGGGGGCAACGATCTTACAATCATAAATCAATTTAATAACCATAAAGCAAAACTATATGTTATTGATCCAGTAGGAAAAAAAAATAAGAGTTTTAAAAATATTTCTTTGATAAAGAAAAAAGTTGAAAAGGTAAATTTCAAAAAAATTTTCAAGAATTCAAATTTGATAATACTGCGACATACACTTGAGCATATAGCCAACCCAAGAGCATTGCTAAAAAAAATTTTTATAAATTCATCAAATGATACAAAAGTTGCAATAGAAGTTCCAAATTTAGATTTGATGCTTAAAAACAAAAGACTAGACGCAATTATACATCAACATTATCATTATTTTGATAAAATTACGTTAACAAATTTGATTATTTCATCAGGAGGTCAAGTTGAATCGTTCCTAAATTATAACGAGGGTCCCTGCGGAGGATCAATGATGTTACTTTGTGAAAAATCTAATAAGAATTATAAAAAGATTAAAAGCTTCAATTTAAAAAAAAAAATTTTGAGAATAAAAAAAACAATTAAACTATTTAAAAAAAAGATGGGAAGAATGAAGAATAAAATTGAAAAAAACAAAAAAATTTATGGTTTTGGGGCAGGTCTTATGTTGCCAACTTTCATTTATCACCTTGGCATTAAACAGAAAATTTTTGATTGTATTTTAGATGATAATCCTAAAAAAAATAATTTCAGCTATAAAAATTTAGATGTTAAAGTAAGGTCAACTAACAAATTTTTACCAAAACCCAATTCAAAATATCTCATCACTTCCTTAGAAAATGTAAATCAAATAAAAAGAAGAATAAAAAAACTTAAACCAAATAACATTTATACTATTTAAATATTTAAACTTTTGTGACGATAAAATCAAACATGAAAAAAACTTTAATTTTCATTTTAAATCCATTCTTTTTTTTATTCGTATATTTTTTATCAATTTTTATAAACATTAAAATTGGAAGAATATACACAACACGAGTTGGACATATTTGTTATAATTTAGATTATCTTTTAAACTCTTTAAAAAAAGATAAAAAAAAAATTGTTTTATTAGGAACAGATAAAATTATTGCAAATGAATATTTGATAAAATTACTCGGGAGAGAAAATAAATTTATTTTTTTTTCTAGATATTATTTTTATTTTTATTATTTTATAAAAAATAATTTTCCAAAATCTAAATTTTTACTTAATTATAATTATGATCTTCACCCAAAATTTTCTCTTACATCTAAACAAAAAAGTCCTATTAATTTCACAAAAAAGGAAATTTTAGTTGGAGATAATTTTATTAATAAGAAAAAAATTGGAGGTAAGTTTGTGATTTTACACAACAGAAATAAAGACGCAGACTTTTTATTTCCAAATGATAAAAATTTTCATGATTTCAGAAATTTTGATTTTCAAGATTATCAAAAAACAATTAAATTTTGTAATAAGAAAAATATTAAAGTTCTAAGATTTGGAGTCAATCCTCTGAGTAAAAAATTTACAAACAAGATAAAGTTATTTGATTTTTATAGTTCGTCTTTTTCAGAACTAGAGCAATTATTTCTGATTTATAAGTCAAAAATTGTTGTCAGTAGCAACACTGGTTTTTTAAATTTAGCAACAGTTTTTCGAAAACCTTCATTAATGATAAATACATTACCTCTCGTTATTCAAAATTTTGATGCGCGATCTGTTGGGTCAATTATAGTCCCGAAAAAAATTTTTAATTTAAAAAATAAATCTTATTTGAAAATCAGTGAAATGATGAATCTTGGAAAAAATATTCATAATAAAAAAAATATATTTGAGTCAAAAAATTTGAAAATTATCAATAACACTCAAAATGAAATTTTGAATGCTTTTATTGAATTAAATGAAAAACTAAATAATAAATCTTTGTATAAAAGAAAATATAAAAGCATAAAACAGAAGCTTGATAAAGTTTTTTCTAAAAATAGGTATTACCATTTATTAGATGATAAGCTTGATATTAATTTCAGCTATAGTTTTTTAAAAAAGAACAATTTCTTATTGTAATAAAAAATAGTAAAATTATGCCTGAATTATTGAGGAAAATTTAATAATTAATACTCACTAAATTATTTATTTAACTTGTATTGGGAGAAAAGGTGCGGCTATGTGGTCAACCAATCAACACAAATTGCTTGATTGATAAGATATTATTCAATCTTTTTAATAAAATATCTTTAAAATTATTTTTAATCACTTATTAATTAAAGTTATGCAAGTAAGATATTCGTACCTTAAAGATCAATTTTCAAATTGTGGTGATTTATGGAGCGAGTTAAAAAAATTTGTCTCCACCGGAGATTTTACATTAGGAAAACCACTTTTAAAATTTGAAAAAAATTTTGCTCGTCTTATAGGAACTAAATATGCACTTGGAGTAAATTCTGGAACTGATGCATTAAAACTTTCTTTAAAGGCTATAGGAATTAAAAAAGGAGACGAAGTTATTACAGCGGCCAACACTTTTGTTGCTACTGTTGGCGCGATCAATGAAGTTGGAGCGAAAATTGTTTTTGTTGATTGTGATGATACTTTTTGTATGGATTTGAATCTTTTAAAAAAAAAGATTACTAATAAAACTAAAGCCATTGTTCCTGTGCATTTTACTGGTTACATGACTTATATGCCTGAACTAATGAAAATTTCAAAAAACTTTGGTATCCCAGTAATTGAAGATGCCTGTCAATCAATATTAGGATCAATTAATAATAAAAAGGCTGGAACGTGGGGCATAACTGGTGCATTTTCTCTTCATCCATTAAAGAACATAAATGTGTGGTCTGATGGAGGAATTATTACAACTAATGACAAAAAAATTTATAAAAAAATTTTATTACTAAGAAATCATGGCTTAAAAAATAGAGATAATGTGGTCCAACTTGGTTATAATTCTAGATTAGATACTTTTCAGGCAGTTGTAGGTAATTGGTTATTACCTAAGGCAAAAGATATAGCTAACAAACGAATTAAAAATGCAAAATATTTTGATAAGCATTTAAAAGATATTCCACAAATAAAGATACCCCCCCGACCAAAAAATTATAAAATAGTTTTTCATCTTTATATTGTATTTGCTAAAAATAGAGATGCATTACTAAAATATTGTTTGAAAAATAAAATAGAGGCAAAAGTTCATTATCCAATACCAATGTACTTACAAAAAGCATTGAGAGAACTTAATCATAAAAAAGGAGATTTTCCAGTCACAGATAGACATTGCAAAGAAATAATTACTTTCCCATGTGACCAACACTTAAAAAAAAATCAACTCGACTATATAATAAATACAGTAAAAAAATTTTATACAAAAAGGCCAATCAAATGAAAATTCCTTATGTTGATTTGTCTCATCAGTGGTCTCAAGAAAAAAAAAATATTCTTAACATCATTGATAAAATTGCATCTAGTGATTTATGGGTTTCGGGAAATGAAATTAAAAAGTTTGAAAAAAATATATCAAAAATTTGTAAAACAAAATATGCTGTTGCTTTGAATAGCGGGACTGATGCTCTGACTTTAGGTCTTGCAAGTTTAGGTGTTAAAAAAGGTGATGAGGTTATCACAACTGCTAATTCATTTATTGCTTCCACTTCTTGCATAGTTCATCTTGGTGCAAAACCAATATTTGTAGATGTCAAAGAAGATCAATTAATTGACCATAGATTAATTGAAAAAAATATATCAAAAAAAACAAAAGCAATAATGGTGGTGCATTTGGGTGGAAGGATTGCTGAAATGGATTATATAAGCAGAATCTCAAAAAAATATAAAATTCCAATTATTGAGGATGCTGCTCAATCTGTTGGTTCACAATACAAAAATAGACCCTCGGGATCATTAGGAAAAATTGGATGTTTTTCTGCTCACCCTCTTAAAAATTTAAATGCATTAGGTGACTCTGGTTATGTGACAACAAATGACAGAAAGATTTATGATTTCATAAAAAGATTAAGTAATCATGGTCATAAAAATAGAGATATAGTTGATAAGTTTGGCTATGTTTCAAGGATGGATACCATACAAGCAGGTATCTTGAATTTTAGGCTTAAAAATTTAAAGGATGTAATTAAAAAAAGGAGAAAAAACGCAAAAATTTATAGGAATTCAATTAAAACTAAAAAAGTTTTTATACCTTCAGAGAATAAAAAAGTATTCAACACATATCACACATTTGTAATTCAAGCACCCTTGAGAGATAAATTGAAAAAATATCTTTTTAGAAATAATATAAAAACATCAATTCACTACCCTATTCCAATACATTTACAGCCAGCTTTTAAGAAATTAGGGTATAATTCCCCAAATTTAAAAAAAACAGAACAACAGGCAAAAAAAATAATTACTCTTCCTGTTAACCAGTTTATGACTGAAAAACAAATAAAGAAAATATCAAATCTGATTAATAATTTTTATGAAAAATAATTCCAATTTATCAATTTTTTCGGATCTTTTAAGAATTAGAAAAGTTGAACTTATGATTTCCAGGGAATACAAGAATGGAGAAATGAGATGTCCAGTCCATTTATCTATAGGGCAAGAAGCAACCTCTGTAGGAATATGTAAAAATTTAACTAAAAAAGATCAAATCGTAAGTACCCACAGATCTCATGCACATTACTTAGCTAAAGGGGGAGATCTAAAAAAAATGATGGCAGAAATATATGGAAAAATTTCTGGATGTTCTAAAGGCAAGGGTGGATCCATGCATTTGATAGACTTAAACGTTGGTATGGTTGCGGCAGTTCCTATAGTTGGGAGTACAATTCCCATAGGTACAGGATTAGCATGGGCAAATAAATTAGAAAAAAATAATAAAATAGTTGTAGTTTTTTTAGGAGATGGAGCAACAGAAGAGGGTGTTTTCTTTGAAAGTTTGGATTTTGCTTCTTTGCATAATTTAAAAGTTATATTTGTTTGTGAAAATAATTTTTATTCTGTTTATTCACCGTTAAGATACAGACAGTCTAAGAAAAGGAACTTATTATCCATAGTAAAATCTTTTGGTATAAAGAGTTACAAAATCGATGGAAACGATACTTTGAAAATTTATAATAAATCAAAAAAAATTATAAAAGATGTAAAATCAGGAAAAGGACCAGCATTCATCTTTTTAAATACTTATAGATGGCTTGAACATTGTGGTCCTAATAATGATGATAATCTTGATTACAGACCTAATCTTGAAATTAAAAAATGGTTAAAAAAATGTCCACTTAAAAATTTACAATTAAAACTTTTTTCAAACAAGATACTTGATAAAAACAAATTAGAAAAAATAAATCAAAAAATTGATAAAGAGATATTAAGTGCATTAAATTTTGCCAAAAAAAGCAAATTTCCAAAATTTAAAGAATTAAATAAAGATATATACGCTGATTAGATGAGAAGTGATCTTTTAAATTTTTCTGAAGCAATTAATGATGCACTAGATATTGCAATGAAAAAAAATAAGAAAATAATTGTTGTAGGATTAGGAGTGGATGATCCAAAAAGAACATTTGGAACGACTAAATATCTTAAAGAAAAATATGGAGCTAATAGAGTTTTTGATATGCCTACAGCTGAAAATTCAATGACTGGTCTAGCGATTGGAGCTTCATTAAATGGTTTTATTCCAATAATGAGTCACCAAAGGGTTGAGTTTTCGTTATTAGCTATTGAACAAATCATTAATCAGGCTGCTAAGTGGAATTATATGTTTGCTGGGAAATTGTCAGTTCCAATTGTGATAAGGCTAATTATTGGCAGAGGGTGGGGTCAAGGAGCACAACATTCTCAAAGTCTAGAGACAATATTTGCCCATATTCCAGGATTAAAAGTAGTTACACCATCAACCCCAAAAGATGCGAAAGGACTATTGTTATCAAGTATAGAGGACAAAAATCCAATAATATTTTTTGAACATAGATGGTTGCATCACACGATAGGCAGCTTTTCAAAAAAATATTTTAAAATTCCTATCGGCAAAGCCAAAAAAGTTAAAACAGGAAAAGATTTAACGATAGTCTCTTACTCTTTAATGACAACAGAGGTAATTAAAACAATTGAAATTTTAAAAAAATATAAAATTTACCCTGAGTTGATTGATTTAAGATCGATTAGACCACTTGATAAAAAAACAATACTAAATTCTGTAAAAAAAACAAAACGTCTTTTGGTAGTAGATAATGGTTGGATGAATTTTGGAGTAAGTTCCGAAATTATATCAACAGTAAGTGAAAATTTATCAAATTTTTTAAAAAGTAAACCAGTAAGAATTGGGATAAATGACTCCCCGATACCAAGCACTAGAGCACTAGCGAAATATTGTTATCCTGGAACTAATGAGATTTTAAAATCAATCTTAAAAATATTTAATAAAAAAGTAAAAAAAGAGGATATAAAAAAATATAAATTAGAGGAAACGGATATACCGAACAAACTGTTCACAGGTCCTTTTTGATGATGTAAAAATTTAAAGATTATGAAATATATTGTAACAGGAGGGGCAGGATTCATTGGAAGTCATCTAGTTGAAGAACTTCATAAAAATAAAAAGAATAAAATTATTGTTATTGATAATTTAAGTAATGGCCGATTGCAAAATATATCGAAATTCAAAAGAATAAAATTTATTAAAACTGATTTAGCAAAAAATAAAAAATGGGAAAAATACCTTAAAGGTGTAGATTGTGTTTTTCATTTAGCAGCATTATCAGATATTATCCCCAGTATTGAAAATCCAAGAGATTATTTTGATTCCAATGTTGTTGGATCTTTAAATTTGATGGAGGCATGTAGAAAATATAAAATTAAAAAAATTGTATATTCTGCTTCTTCATCATCTTATGGAATACCGAAAAAATTTCCAACAAGTGAAAGTGAAAAAATAGTTCCGTTGTACCCATACGCTTTTACGAAATTTCTTGGAGAACAAGTTTGTCTTCATTGGGGAAGAATTTATAAGATAGATGTAATCTCATTGAGACTGTTTAATGTTTATGGAACTAGATCCAGAACTAATGGAAACTATGGAGCAATGTTTGGTACATTTTTATCTCAAAAACTTAACAATAAACCTTATACAATTGTTGGAGATGGAAAACAGTCAAGAGATTTTACTTATGTAAGTGATGTGGTTAATGCATTTATATTAGCTTCTAAATCAAAATTTAAAAATGAGATATTCAATGTAGGAAGTGGAAAACATGTTAAGGTTAAGGAAATAGTAAAAATTTTAAAAGGCTCTGTTATAAGAATTCCTAAAAGGCCTGGTGAGCCCGATATAACTTTCGCAAATATATCAAAAATAAAGAAACACCTTAAGTGGAAACCTAGAATAAACATCAAAGATGGTATTAGTTATCTTCTAAAAGATTTAAAATATTGGGAAAAAGCACCTTTATGGACTCCAGTTAAAATTAAAAAAGCAACAAAAAGTTGGTTTAGGTATTTAAAGTAATGGCAAAAAAAATATTAATCACTGGTGGAGCGGGGTACGTTGGAGTGCCATTAGTGGAACATTTAATCAAAAAAGGACACAAAGTTACAGTTCTAGATTTGTTTTTGTATGGTGAGGAATTGTTAGAGACATCAGAAAATTTAATTAAGATTAAAGGAGATATTCGAGATCAAAAGCTTTTAAAAAAAATTTTTTTAGATCAAGAAATTATTATTCACCTTGCTTGTATTTCAAATGATCCAAGTTTTGAATTAAATCCTGTACTAGGAAAATCTATTAATCTTGATGCATTTGAGCCAATGGTAAAAATTGCAAAAGAAAGCGGTGTAAAAAGATTTATTTATGCCTCTTCTTCTAGTGTTTATGGAATAAAAAATGAAAAAAATGTTGTGGAGGATATGAGCCTAGATCCTTTAACTGATTATTCAAAATTCAAAGCTGATTGTGAAAAGTTATTATTAAAATATAAATCAGAAGATTTCGTAACTACTATTGTTAGACCAGCAACAGTTTGTGGCTATTCAAAGCGTCAAAGGCTTGATCTAGTTGTAAATATTCTATCTAATTTAGCTTATCATAAGAGAGAAATTACAGTCTTTGGTGGCAAGCAATTGAGACCTAATATTCATATATCTGATATGATCAGTTTTTACGATCTATTAATTGATATTGAGGCTTCAAAAATAAATGGTGAGATATTTAACGCAGGTTTTCAAAATAATTCAGTGAATGATTTGGCAGAAACTGTAAGAAAAATTATTGGAAATGATGTTAAAATAATTTCAAAAAATTCAGATGACAATAGGTCATATCACATTTCATCCTCAAAAATTTTTACACAATTAAAATTTAGTCCTTCTTTCAAAATTGAAGATGCAGTTTCGGATTTATTACATGCTTTTGAAAAAAAACTATTATTTGATCCACTTAATAATATTAAATATTATAACATTAAATTGATGAAAAATGTTAATCTCGAATAATTAAATAATTGTTTTATTTAAAAAATTTTTTTTATCTAGTAAATTCGATTTCATATTATAAAATATGAAATTAACAGAATTTTTACTATGGAGTGCTGTAACAATATCTTTATTAGAAATATTATAAAGAATTTTAGTCGAACCATCAAATTTATAAGCCCTATAGTTGTAACTAGAAAGTATCTTTTTTGCTTTATTAAATGAATATTTATTAAATTCTAAAATTATAATTGGTTTATATTTTTTTATTAACTTTTTTCCTGAATTTATAACTTCAAATTCCGCACCTTCTGTATCTATTTTTAGTAAATTTGGCTTTATTTTAATAGTGTCCATTTGAATTGAATTTAATTTTATCTTAATTATCTTAATTTTGTTTATACTAATTGAAGTAAAGTTTTCCCATCTATCTATTAAATATTTTTTATTAAATGATGCCCATAAACTTAAGGTAAAAAAATAAACTTTTGGTATGTACAAAAAATCTATTTTTTTTTTTGATATTGCGATGTTAAATAATTTTACTTTTTTATTTTGAGCAAATTTTTTTTTTAACTTTTTAAAAACATAAATATTTGGTTCGTAAGAAAAAATCTTACAATTTTTATTTTCCTTTAAAAAATTTACAATGCTTTCACCTTTGTGGGCCCCTATGTCTAAAATTATTGGCTTATTTATCAATCTTACTATTTTATACTCATCTTCAAAATTTATATTGAAAAATGTAGATATTTTTTCTGCTATTATGATTAAAAGAATATTTGATTTAAAAATTTTTTTAAACAAAGAAATCATTTAAAAAATTTGATGAAAGTGTATTTGAAAATGCAATATACAGCTAAAATTGCATCAATAAGTTTTATTTTTTTCCCATCTTTGTACCCTCTTGGATTGTAACTAATACCCACTTCATATATTGAATATTTTTTTTGAATGCTTTTAATGGTAATTTCTGGCTCAAAACCAAATCTTCTTTCCTTCAAATCAATTTCTTTAATAACATTTTTTTTAAATAATTTGTAACCTGTTTCCATATCAGTAAGGTTAGTATTATTTAATATATTTACTAAAAATGTTAATAGATTGTTGGCAACAGTATGCCAATAATATGAGACTTTTCTTACGTTATCACTCTTATACCGTGATCCAAAAACGATATCTGCATTGTACTCTTTAAATGGATGAATTAATTTTTTATAATCTGCCGGATCATACTCCAGATCTGCATCCTGAATTATTACTATATCGCAATCATCAACTAAATCTAAGGCATTTTTAATGCATGAACCTTTCCCACTATTTTTAGGGTTTTTTATATGAACAATATTTTCGAATTTTTTTTTTAAATCAATAATTTTATTGTAAGTATTATCAGAAGAAAAATCATCAACCATAATTATTTTATCATTTTTTGGATCAATATTTTTTTGAATTTTATTAACAGTCGTCTCAATAAATTTTTCTTCGTTATAACAGGGAATGATAATGTTAATTTTCATTTTTTTTTAAAATTTTTTTTAAATATAAAACTCCATTTGCAAAAAAAGGACTAAGACAAACAAGTGAAGGTAGAAAATATCTTGAAACACCCATCCATCCTAACATTAAACAAAAATAAACTGTAAGACATAAAAACAATATTAGAATTGATTTGTCAAAGTTTTTAAATGAATAAATAAGTCCAAACAAAGAAATTACATAGATTATTAATGAGAAAAACATATTAAATATCAAATTTATATGAAAATCTTTTTCTTTCCAATATTCATCAACTGTATAATCTAAATGTATAAAATTATAAATCTCATACGGATTAAGTATCATAGATTGGAAATTTTTATAAATTACGTATCTAAAAGTATCTAGAGGATATTTTTTAACTATTTCAGTAAAGTATTTATTTTGATACTCAACAAGTTTTCTTCTATCTTTCTCTAAATCTAAATTGATATTATTTTTTTTTATCCAATTTTCTGTTTTTTTTATTTTTTCTGATCTCAAAATATTGACGTCAATTTTTGTTGCTTTGGATTGTATATTATCTACGGCATAATAATAACCAGCAAATTTAGCTTGCCATGGAAATATGTAAAAAGTGTCAGATCTTAAATAATTTTGGTATCCTAAAAATACCAAGATAATAAATTTTCCTAGTAAAATTAAAGAAATACTTTTTAAGGCTAATTTTATGTTTTCATATGAAAAAAAATAATAAATTGCTATCGGTACAGTTATGAAAATCACAACTGTTTTTTGTAAGTACATTAAGCCAATAAATAATCCAATAAAAAAATTTCTAGAGTTTGTATTATTATCATTAATTAATAAGGACAAAAGAATCATGAGCATGCTCAAAAAAATAGACTCAGTTAAAAAAGAGGAATGCCATTGGATTATAGTTGGTTCAATTGATAAAAATAATATTAAAAAAATATAGATATCTTTATGAATTTTTTTTTTTATTTTACAAAAAAAATAAAACAAAGATAAATAAAAAAAAAATGATTGTAAAAATAAGAATAATATCTTTCCATTATTCAATTTAAAAATATATTCATTATTATCAATTAATGCTTCATCACTTTTAATCCTTATGTCTTCATTTAAGGTTGAAAAAAATAAAGCTAGCAATTTTGGATAAAGATAGCTTGATGTATATTCTCCACTTGCATTATAAAAAGTATCATTCTCTCTAATTTTTTTTAAAAAATTATCTGCTGAAAGAAAATAAAATTCTGTATCAGCTTTAATAAATCTATGCTCAATTTTTCTTTTATCAAATGTTTGATAATTTTTATCGTATTTAGAAACTATTATGGATGAGTAAATGATAGATACAATAAAACCTACAAAGATGAAGATTTTACAAAATTTATCTATTAATGTTTGATTCATTTATTAAAATTTAAAATTAAGATTTTAAAAACTTTTTATTTTTTTCAAACCAAAAACTCATAGAAATTAATGACCATATAAATCTTGAATAATCTCTCTTTTTTTTAAAATGGTCATCAAAAATTTCAATGAGAATTTTTTTTTCAAACAAGCTGAATAAAATATTATTGTTATTATTTAAATTATCATAGATATAATCTTTAAAATAATGATTTATCCAATAATTTATAGGTGGAGTTAGCCCCCTTTTTTTCGAGTTGATGACCTTCTTATCAAGGAAATTTTTAGCTAAATTTTTTAAAATTATTTTGAGATCAAATAAATTTACCTTTAATGATGAATTTATTGAATATGCAAAATTGACTATTCTATGATCTAAAAAAGGACATCTTGCTTCTACTGAATTAAGCATAGAAGATCTATCAATTTTTCTTAAATGATCGTTTAATAAATAATTTCTAAAATCTGCAAACATTAGTTTATTTTTTTGATCCAATGAGGATGATTTCAAATAACTTTTTTCATAGCCATCAAAAGGATCATAATTATTAATTTCACTCATTTGAGAGAGACCCATTAGTTTTGGATAATCATTTATGTTAATTGGTTCTCTCCATTTAGGATGTGCTTTTAATGGATCATCTTTAATGTATTTTAAAAGTTTTTTTAATTTGTACTCAAAACTTATCATATCGTGAGAAACAGGTATTAAATTTACCAAACTCCTTATGCTTTTAAAAATTGATGAGGGCATATATTTAAAAATATTGTGAAAATAAACAGATTTATAAGTTGGATAGCCTCCAAATAGTTCATCACCCCCATCACCGGTAAGAACAACTTTTATTTGTTTCTTTTTGATGAAATTAAAAATTTGAAATGATGCTATTAAACTAGCATTACCTAACGGTTCATCAATATTTTCTAGAACATCAATTATCTTACTTTCATTATCAATGTAATCTACTTTGTTAAGTTTTAAATTTAATTTCTCAGAAGTTCTTTTTCCAAGATCGTATTCAGAATAAGATTTTTCTTTAAAATCTAATATAAAAGCTTCACCATTAGGATAATTTTTTTTATAATAATGAGAAATTATTCCAGAATCTATACCTCCACTTAACATTGTTGCAACCTTAACATCCGATGTAAGTCTTAGTTTTACTGAGTCTTCAATAAGATAATCTAATTTTTCTGTAGCTTGCTTAAGGCTAATTTTTGATGGCTCCAAATCGAAATCCCACCATTTTTGAATCTTAAAATCTTTATTGTTTACTTTTAAATAGTGGCCAGGATCTAATTGAAATACATTTTTAAGCATTGTTTTTGGTTCACTGACATACCATAAACTTAATTGATCAATTATTGATTGATAGTTCACTTTAAAAGTTTTTATTTTTGATTTCATTATCGGTCCTAGTTCAGAGGAAAACATAAATACATCTGGGTCATTAAAAAAATACAAAGGTTTTTTCCCAAATCTGTCCCGGGCAAGAAAAACTTCATTTGTTGAAAGTTTGTATATCGCAAATGCAAACATACCATTAAGTTTATTCAAAAATTTCTCTCCATATTTTATATATAAGTTAAGAACTACTTCAGTATCAGAATTACTTTTGAATTTTACGTTACTTCTTTCTAATTCTAACTTTAATTCTTTGTAATTGTAAATTTCTCCATTAAAAATTATTCTATAATCGCCATTTTCTGATGACATTGGTTGATCACCATTTTTTTG
>Ga0181568_10002415_pt1 | contig 17007 bp, 14 predicted proteins | sample 101ome_20_FD_133758 | JGI IMG/M metagenome (GOLD analysis project Ga0181568, IMG submission 133758) | Coastal salt marsh microbial communities from the Groves Creek Marsh, Skidaway Island, Georgia - 101404AT metaG (megahit assembly) | ecosystem: Environmental > Aquatic > Marine > Intertidal... | reverse complement strand
AGAATCCAATTCTTTCAAATCAAAAAATTGCTCAAGCAGACCTCATTTTTACTCTCGACTTCAACACCCTTAGCCGGATTGGAGAAATGGGTATTCAAGTGGCAGCAAGTCAAGCACAAAAAATCATTATTGATCACCACCAAGAGCCAGATGACTTCGCAGACCTTACGTTTTCATATCCTTCATTAGGCTCAACATGTGAATTGGTGTATCATATCATTGAAGGTCTTGGCGGTAAAGACAATATTGATTCGGATCTGGCCACTGCGCTGTATCTCGGTATTTTGACCGATACCGGCTCTTTTCGATTCCCGTCTGTGACTCCCACAACACACCGGGTTGTTGCAAATTTGATTGAGAATGGAGCAAATCCCAGCGAAATTAATCGTCGTGTTAGTAACACTGCGCATCTAGGAAGACTTCAGCTTTTGGGAATTGCCCTCAACAATTTACAATACAATGACAGTTTAGGTGTTGCAACCATTACACTTAGCCATGAAGAGTTGAAAAAATGTAATTTCCAAAAAGGGGACTCTGAAGGAATCGTAAATTATGGGTTGAGTATCTCAAACTGTGTGTTGGCGGTGTTGATGATCGAACAGCCCACGGATGGTTTTGTTAAAATGTCATTTCGATCAAAAGGAAACTTTTCAGTGAATGAGTTTGCACGTGAACATTTTTCTGGTGGTGGACACACCAATGCTGCTGGAGGAAAGTCAAATCTTTCGCTGCAAGAAACCCATAACCTTCTTCTCAAAAAACTAAAGCAATGTCAGCAAGACTTACAACAAGCATAGTCTTTCTCTATTTTGTTTATTTCCTGACTGCTTGTGATCAACAACAGGCACGAAGACCCGTACAACAATCCAAAAGTCAATACGTTGCGAATTCTGTCCAAAAGAATCAAATCCAACTGGCGCGAGAGATTGAAATCATCGAACAATGGGTCCTGGATCAAGAATCCACTTTTTCAGAGACCGAGCATGGCATTTATTACAGCTATGATAATCCGAAAAATCGTCCTGTATTAAACGCAGAAAATCTGCAGAAAATATATGTTCGTTTTGAGCAGTTCGATGGCATGCCAATCTACGACTGGAAAGTCTTCCAAAAACCAATGACCAATCAAGATGTGCCACAAGGTGTTGTCTTGTCCTTGCCATATATTCCTGTTGGCGTGGAAAGTACACTAGTCCTAACCTCATATTTAGCGTATGGTTCTTCTGGTGACGGATCACTAATTGCTCCCTATACACCTATTATTGCACGCATTTATATACCTTTAAACCAAAATAAATAATCATGAAAATCAAATACTTTTTCATAGGAATTCTATTCGTAAACTTGACAAGCTGTTCTCCCAAGCTTGAAGACGGCTTGTATGCCAAAGTCAACACCAATAAAGGAGAAATTCAATTGAAATTAACTTATGACCAAACCCCTGTTACCGTAGCCAACTTCGTGTCTTTGGCTGAGGGGACAAACCGTCAAGTCGATTCCATATTTAGTGGGAAAGCATACTATGATGGATTGATTTTTCATCGTGTTATACCTAATTTTATGATTCAGGGTGGGGATCCTACAGGAACTGGCCAAGGAGGCCCAGGTTACAAATTTGATGATGAAACTGTTTCAGATCTGAAACATGATGGACCTGGAATATTATCAATGGCAAATGCAGGTCCTGGCACAAATGGGAGTCAATTTTTCATCACGCACAAAGAAACCCCATGGCTTGATGGCAAGCACACGGTTTTTGGTCGTGTGATCGAAGGGCAATCAGTAGTTGATTCGATAGCGCAAAACGATACAATAATTACGGTACAAATCATCAGAAAGGGAAAAGAGGCAAGAAAGTTTGATGCAGCAGCTACCTTTGAAAACTATTTCCTTGAAAAAGACAAGGTTAAAAATGAAAAGCGAGATTCCTTGTCAGCATTGGAGCAATCGGCAACATACACAGAGAGTGGTCTGGGCTATGTGATCACCACAAAAGGGGATGGAGAAGCGGTTGCGATAGACAAAACCGTATTGACTCACTATGCCGTGTATTTTGAAGATGGGCGTTTGCTCGACACCAGTATTGAAGACATTGCAAAGAGCTATAGAGTGTACAACTCCAAACGTCCCTATCAGCCGATCCCTGCCCGTGTCGATCCAGACGCAGGAATGATAACTGGATTTAAAGAAGGCTTACGCCTTTTGTCGGTTGGTGATAAAGCAACACTTTATTTACCATATGAATTGGCATATGGTGCCAATGGAGGACGTGGCATTCCACCACAAACCAATCTAATTTTTGAGGTCGAAGTGGTTGGATTGGAATAATCGTCGTGCTTTGCGCATCTACAAATATTTTGCGATTTCTATTATCCCTCAATGGCTATTGTTACAGTGGATAAAGCGCAACCCAGAAATTGTTGATCAGTTCTACTCAAAAGGTCTTATTGTTTGGCTGTCTAAACTCAGTCTTCAATCGACTGCTTGGATTCCTTTTTCAGTTGGTGATCTTTTCTATGCGATTGCAATTGCTTACATTCTAAAAAGCATTTGGCATTTTAAGCGTTTGCTTCGTTGGTCAACGTGTATTAAAATTTTAGGATGCTTTGGTTTTTGTTTATTCCTATTCCATTTACAATGGGGGCTACATTACCATCAAACGAGTTTGTCCACTCAGGTAAATGCTCCTTCTAACTACTCTTCTTCGGAACTGGAGGAGTTTACTCGTCACCTTATTCAGCAAACAAATCAATTTCACAAAAAACTTTCTCAACACGATTCTATTCCTGTTGAAATCCGGTACTCAATTGACAAAATCTTTGATGTTGCTACAGAAACCATTCGAAATCAACACCAATACCCGATTGTAAACATCAAAAAATCTATTTTCAGCTTACCCCTAAGTTATATGGGTTACGGGGGATATATAAACCCATTTACGCTCGAAGCACAAGTCAATGCGTATCAGCCCAAATTACGATTGCTCACAACTTCTGCTCATGAGATTGCACACCAATTGGGCTATGCAGCAGAAGAGGAAGCAAACTTTATTGCGATTGACGCGGCCCTTCAGTCAGAAGATCTTTACATGCAATATGCAGGTTACCACTTGGCTTTGGGGTATGCCCTCGCCGATTGTAGAAAGAGAAAAGACATTGATTCCAAAGGATTATACAAAAAACTCAGTGCAGGGGTTTTGAAGCAGTATCAGCAAGTATCGGCATTTTGGCAGAAGTATCAAAACCCACTTGAACCCTTGTTCAAGAAAAGCTATGACACCTACTTAAAAGCAAACAACCAAACCGCAGGAATCAACAGCTACAGCTTGGTTGTTGGTTTATTACTCCACAAATATCAAATCGACTAATCCAGAACAACTGGCGCACCTGCCTCCTCCATTTTAGCGGAAGCGGTTTTCACATCTGAAACAAAATTCTCAATCATCGGTTTGAGCTCGGCAAACAATGTTTTGGCAACTTCAAAACTCTCCATATGCAGTGAGGTTGGACCGTACGAATTGCCCATCAATCCATTTGCTGCAAAATAAAGTCGATAGGAAAGGGTTAGGTTGTCCTTCTCCCCAATTTCAGCTTTGGAAGAACTTCCTTCCAAAAGGCGATTGACCGCATGCATCCTATCACGTAGGGAATGTAGTGTAGAAGACAAATCCTCTTGGCTTGACTCTACAAAAGGAAGTGCCTTGAGCAGTGTTTTCAAATGCGTGCTGGACTTTTTAAATGAATGTCTTGCAAGATCTATCTCCATATCAAGTGCCATGAGTTGATCGATATAATCTTGTCTCATATCAGCAAGTGGATTTTTCAATACATTTTCTCGAATTCGATCTACCTCAAAAGATTGCGGCCCTATAAGTTCTGTGACCTTTCCGCCAATTTGCTGATGCAAGCTAACCGTGTAGATGCCAGGAGCAACATTCAAACGAAAAGTGTTTAGAGATTCTCGCTTAGAATCGGCATTTGCTACACTGACATAGGGCTTTCTTAAATCCCAAGAAACCCGCTGAATTCCCTTTTTATGCGGAGTGTAGATTCGATCAATCACTTCTCCAGCTTCATTTTGAATGACTAAAATCGCCTGCGCTTTGGGCTCCTGCTTTTCAGCATCAAGCGCCTCCCATCCAGGGAATACAATATCTTCAGTTTTTTTCTCTTTTTCCTTTTTCTGACGTTTAGCTTTGATGGACTTGTGCCCATCTTTGAGATAAAAAGTAAACAGAGCGCCATAATCTGGATTTTTGGCTGTAAAAAACGATCCTCCCTGGCTTGATGTACCACCACGAATCGGATTGTATTGCAGTGCCTTTCGTGTTTCGAAGAGCATCGCCGTTTGATCTACACTTTCCGCTGTAATACTACGAAGTGGACTGTAGTCGTCAAGTACATAAAAACTGCGCCCAAAAGTCGCTAAGACTAGATCATTTTCACGTTTTTGAATGGCGAGGTCACGGACTGAAATCGTGGGAAGTCCAGTTGAGAATTTATGCCATTGATCACCTTGATCTAAACTCACATATACGCCGTACTCTGTTCCTAAAAACATCAGTTTTGGATTGACATGATCTTGTACGATTCTCCACACCAATGTTCCTTTCGGAATGCCATTGGTTATCAAAGTCCATTTTTTTCCTCCATTTGTGGTTTTGTACAAGTATGGAGCGTAATCACCATACTTGTGGTTATCAAGAGCTACGTAAGCAACTTGGTCATTGTGAAGGTCGACTTTGATATCATTAACAAATGCAGTTGCAGGTGAACCAGGTAGCTTATCTACTGTCATTTTTGTCCATGTTTTACCCCCATCATTCGTAGACTGAATGATACCATCGTCGGTGCCTGCATACAACAGGTCAGGATTTGTGGTTGATTCACTTAGTGAGGTAATGGTATTATAGGTTGACATGGCGTACACATCCCAGGGGTTGTCAAAACTTTGCTGACGACCCATAATCGGCAGAGCCAATCGCTCCTCGTCTTTTGTTAGATCTCCAGAAATCGCAGACCAGCTATCTCCACGGTCATCCGATCTCCAAACACGCTGAGTGCCAAAATACAACCGCTCCGGATCATGGTGACTCACAAGGATTGGTGCATCCCAATTGTAACGCTCATAGGGCTCTCCAATTCCACTTTGTGGTTTGATGTATATGGCTTCCATTGTGGTTTTATCGATTCGATACAAGTTTCCTTGTTGCCACTGCGCGTACACAATATCGGGGTTTCCTGGCTCGGTAGCAGGTTGATGACCATCTCCTCCCAACAAAACATACCAGTCCGAATTTGTGATTCCATTGGTCCGAAAAGTACGAGATGGACCCCCTTGTGTATTGTTGTCTTGTGTTCCGCCATAAATATTATAGAATGGTGCTGCATCGTCAACTGCGAGTTTATAAAACTGGGTCAAAGGGAGATTGTTGACAAACTTCCAAGTTTTGGAATCGTCAAACGATTCATAGATCCCTCCATCAGTTCCAAAGAGAAGGTAATTGGGATCGTCCTTTTTAAAAGTCAGTGAGTGATTGTCAGAGTGTTTGTTGGCCTCACTCATGGTATAAAATGTTTTACCACCATCCTCAGAAACCAATGCTCTGACATTCATCAAATATATTCGATCAAAATGATGTGGAGAGGCAATCAACTCTTGGTAATAGTGAGGTCCTGTACCTCCAGAAACGGTATCTGACATTTTAGTCCAGCTACCACCACTGTTTGATGACCGATAAACTGCTCCCTTGCGGCGATCAAGTTCGATTGCGGCATAAAGAACCTCAGGGTTTATTGGAGAAATTGCCAACCCGATTTTACCCATATTTGATGAGGGTAATCCATTATCGATTTTAAACCATGTTTCTCCTCCATCAACGCTTTTGTAGAGAGAGGTGCCAGGCCCTCCTCCCATATGGGCAGCGACATTTCTGTGACGTTGCCAACTCGCAAGATAGAGTACGTCTGGATTGGTTGGGTCAATAACAAGATCCGTAACCCCTGTCCACTCGTTGATATTGAGTTTATTTATCCATGTTTTACCCCCATCTGTGGATTTATACAATCCTCTTTCACCCCCTGAGCTCCATAGCGGGCCTTGGGAAGCCACCCAAATGGTTTTAGAATCGTTGGGATGAACGATAATTTTTGAAATATGTTCGGACTGTTTTAAGCCCATATCTTGCCAAGATGAACCACCATCCGTGCTGCGATAAATCCCATGACCGATTCCGACATGGCGACCTCCAACATTCTCTCCAGTCCCCAGCCAAACAATAGATGAATTGCTAGGGTCAAGGGTGATGCAGCCTGTTGAGTAAAAGGATTCATCATCTGTCAATGGAGTCCATGTTGTCCCTGCATTCGTGGTTTTCCAAGTCCCACCAGAACCAACCGCTACATACCAAATATTTTGGTTAGTTGGATCGATGGAAATATCAGCGATTCGCCCTGACATAAAAGCAGGACCGATACTGCGAAAAGAAAACCCGTTTAAAGCAGATTTGAGTCCGGTTTCCTCTTCATTTGATTGGGCAAATGAAAAGGAAAAAATAAGTATCAAATATGTGCATACGAGATGTGAAAAAATGTTTTTCATGATTACGACTTTAGGAATTAATCCATTAAAGTACAAAATAATTCAGATTCGTATCCTTTTCAGATTATAAAATCCGTTAAACCTATCTATTTTTGCAATCGAAATGAAAGTCAAACAATCTATTGAGTTAACCCTTACAGGAATTGCTACGAAAGGTATGGCAGTTGGTCGAACATCTTCAGGAGTCGTTGTCTTTGTAAAAGATGCTGTTCCGGGCGATGTTGCCATGGTATATCTTTACAAAAAAAGGAAAAGTTATTTTGAAGGAAGACTTGAGAAATTAATCTCCCCCAGTGTTGATCGAATCTCAGCCAAATGCAGTCATTTTGGGGTTTGTGGTGGTTGTCAATGGCAACATTTATCGTATACCAGTCAGCTCAAGCACAAACAAGAAGAAGTCCATCAAAATTTTACGAAAATTGGATCATTTGATTTTCCAAAATTTGAAGAGATTGCTCCGAGTAAATCGCAATTCAATTACCGAAACAAAATGGAGTATAGTTTTTCCAACAGTCGTTGGCTTACCAAAGCCGAGATTGAATCTGGAGAAGTCATAATCCGCAATGCCTTGGGGTTTCACAAACCGAGGATGTGGGATAAAATTGTTCATGTTGAGGAATGCCACCTACAGCAAGAACCAGGAAATGAAATTCGAAATTTTATTCATCAATATGCCCAAGATAATGGAATCTCTTATTTTGATCTAAAACTGAAAACGGGCCAATTGCGAAGCATGATGATTCGAACAACAACAACTGGCCAAATTATGCTTGTCATTCAGTTTTTTGAAGACCAACAAGCACAGAGGAAGGCCTTGTTTGAAGCAATCCTTACCAATTTTCCGCAAATCAGTTCTCTTCAGTACATTATCAATCAAAAGGCAAACGACAGCATCTACGATCAAGAGGTGATTTTGTACGCAGGAAGTCCATTTATTGAAGAGGAGATGGAAGGGCTTTGCTTTCAAATTACACCCAAATCTTTTTATCAGACCAACTCGTTACAGGCATATGAATTGTACAAAATTACACGTGACTTCACCGGTCTTACAGGAAATGAAATCGTTTATGACTTGTACACAGGTTTGGGAACCATTGCTCAGTTTGTCGCTATAGGAGCAAAACATGTGGTTGGTATCGAAGCAATTCCAGAAGCGATTAGAGCTGCAAAAGAAAATGCAAAAAGAAACAAATTGACCAACTTGAGCTTTATTTCTGGTGATATGAAAAAAGTGTTTACCGACGATTTTATCGCCACCCATGGAACACCAGATGTTGTGATTACAGACCCCCCTCGCGAAGGAATGCACAAAGATGTCGTACATCAATTGATTAAAATTCTACCACAGCGAATTGTTTATGTGAGTTGTAACTCCTCAACTCAGGCGCGGGATTTAAATTTATTAAAAGATCATTATGCAATTTTAAAAGTGCAGCCTGTCGATATGTTTCCCCACACACAACACGTAGAAAATGTTGTACTTTTGGAAAGAGTGTATGCGTAAAATTTGGTTATTCTTTTTTGTTCTTTTCCTCAATGCAAGCTGTGAGCCTGATGATGTATGTAGTGAAGCAAGCCCATCGACTCCACAAATTATTTTCCGATTATTTGATTCGAGTCAACCAAATCAATTTAAAACCGTAGACACCTTGCGAGTCACGAGCTTAGATGATTTAGCTTCTCTCGAATTTATCAATACCGATTCGATTGCATTTCCTGTTCGTGTCGCAGCCAACAAAATGAACGTAGTCTTTAACATTTCTAATGGACGTACAGACCGTTTCGAAATTGATTACCTAACACAAGACGTTTATTTGAGTCGTGCTTGTGGATTTCAAAGTACATTTCAAATCAATAGTATAGAAGTTGAACAACCCGCTAGTTGGGTAAGTTCAATTGAGATTGTAACAAACAAAGTCAACATAGACACCCTAGCCCATGTTAAAATCTATCACTAGTGGTCTGTTTTTTTGGGTAGTTTGCCTTGGGTATTCGCAAGATAGCATTCCCAAATATACCGAGCGATATAGCCTTCGCTTTGGAGTCGACTTGAGCAAACCCATCCGCTCTGTTGTGGAAGATCGCTACAAGGGGCTTGAACTCACAGCTGATTATCGACTAACTCATAACATATATGTTGCAGGAGAAATCGGCATGGAAGACAAGCGAGTGGTTCGTGAATCCCTCGATTTTCAGACATCAGGTGAATACCTCAAGATTGGGGTTGATATCAATTTATTTAAAAATTGGCAAGGAATGGAGAATCAACTCTTGGCAGGTTTCCGTCTGGGTACAAGTACACATAAACATCAGCTCCATGGCTACGCAGTTCGACAACTTAATCATTTCTGGAAAGAAGAATTATATAAATCGCTAAGCACCCCTATCCACTACAACAACCTAAGTGCATTTTGGTTTGAAATATTGGTTGGCGTAAAAGCTGAGCTGCTAACCAATTTGTATATGGGAATCAGTGTGCGAATGAATTATTTGATCAACGATAAGGAAGTCAATAATTTTAACAATCTTTATGTGCCCGGTTTTAACCGTGTTTCAGACGTTAGCCCATGGGGAGCTGGTCTAAACTACACGATTATGTACCAATTTCCACTATTTCGAAAATAAGTGTGAACCAAAGCAATTTGATAAAAGGGTTTGATGGGTTGCACACTAAAAAAAAATATCTAATTTTGCAGACCCTAGGTTCAACCGCTGGCGATGGTCGTGAATGTTGCTCTTAGTTATATTTTAGCTAAAAATCATGGAACATCTAGTTCAATATGTTCAAGACGAATTCGTCGAAAAGAAATCTTTTCCCACCTTTCAAGCGGGTGACACCATTACCGTTTACTATGAAATTCGCGAAGGTGAAAAAGTAAGAACTCAGTTCTTTAAGGGAGTTGTAATTCAAATCAAAGGTACTGGTAGCACCAAAACCTTTACAATTCGTAAAATTTCAGGTACGGTAGGGGTTGAACGTATTTTCCCTTTCAACCTGCCTACCATTCAGAAAATCGAGGTCAACAGTCGTGGTAAAGTACGTCGTTCTCGTATTTTTTACTTCCGTGAATTGCGCGGAAAGAAAGCGCGTATCAAGGAAAGAAAGAACTAACGATTCTCATTTTACTAGAGCCTCCTTATAGGAGGTTTTTTTATTGATTTCCTTTTTTTTGTGAGGTATGATTTCAGATCGTTTAAAGAAAACGAATTCTATCATAAAAGACCTATGTCTTTTGCCTGTAGCGTTGTATATTTGCGTAACTTAAAACAAAATCATGTCCAAAATTAAAGTTGTAAACCCTGTCGTTGAAATCGATGGAGACGAAATGACAAGAATAATCTGGAAGTTTATCAAAGAACAATTGATTCTTCCCTATTTGGATGTTGAGCTTTTATACTATGATTTGGGACTTGAAAGCAGAGATGCAACAAATGATCAAATTACGATTGATGCAGCCAATGCAATTAACAAGCATAAAGTTGGCATTAAATGTGCGACTATAACTCCAGACGAAAATCGTGTAGAAGAATTCGGCTTAAAGAAAATGTGGCGTTCCCCTAATGGAACGATTCGTAATATCGTAGGAGGAACCGTATTTCGCGAACCTATCATCATGAAAAATATTCCTCGGTATGTACAAGGGTGGACAAAACCCATTTGTATTGGACGCCATGCTTTTGGGGATCAGTACAAAGCGACCGATACTGTTATAGAAGGGAAAGGGAAACTAACTATGACTTTTACTCCGGAAGATGGAAGCGAACCTCAAAGTTGGGAAGTATATAATTTTCAAGAAGGTGGAGTCGCTATGAGTATGTATAATATTGACTCCTCTATTTATGGATTTGCGCGTTCTTGTATGAATCGTGCTTTAAGTAAAGGATGGCCATTGTACTTCAGCACTAAAAATACCATCATGAAAGCTTATGATGGTCGATTTAAAGATATTTTTGAAGAGGTTTATGAAAACGAATTCAAATCAAAATTTGAAGAAGCAAGTATTTATTACGAGCATCGTTTAATTGATGATATGGTAGCTGCTGCAATGAAATGGAATGGTGGTTTTGTTTGGGCCTGTAAAAACTATGATGGAGACGTTCAATCAGATACAGTAGCTCAAGGGTTTGGTTCCCTTGGCTTAATGACCTCTACTTTAGTAACTCCGGATGGAGAAATCATGGAGGCAGAAGCAGCACATGGTACAGTAACTAGACACTACCGCCTTCACCAAAGAGGAGAAGAAACTTCAACTAATCCAATAGCATCAATATTTGCATGGACACGCGGACTTGCTCATCGTGCTAAACTTGACAAAAATTTTGAACTGAATAACTTTTGTGAGGCACTTGAAAGAGTTTGTATTGAAACTGTTGAAAGTGGTAAAATGACAAAAGATTTGGCATTACTTATCCATGAAAAAAAGCTTAAAAGAGAGCACTATTTAAGCACCCAAGAATTTTTAGATGCAATTAAAAATAATTTTGAAAAATCAATTGCATAACTAAATGATTTCTTTCTAAATATTTTTTTTAAAAGAAAGTCATTCTTTGCGCTTGTAATGATGTTTATACAATTCTTACATTTAACATCATAATAATATTGGATATGGATATCACATCGATTATTGGACAAATTCTTTTGCCAATTTCTTTGGCAATTATCATGTTTGGCATGGGACTTAGCTTGGTTTCAGGCGATTTCACAAGACTCTTTAACTATCCGAAAGCTGTGCTTGTTGGTCTGTGCAATCAGCTGTTGTTTCTTCCACTCATCGGATTCGCAATTGTTGTGCTGTTTGGTCTCAATCCTTCAATGGCCATTGGTGTAATGATCATTTCTATATGTCCAGGAGGTCCAACAAGTAATTTGATAACACAAGTCTCACGTGGAAATATTGGACTTTCAGTCACACTCACTGCCCTATCGAGTCTGATTACTGTATTTACCATTCCAATTCTCTTGTCAAAATTCATAGCTTATTTTAATGGGGACACAGATGTTATTATCCAAATTCCAATTTTGGAAACAATGTTGCAAATTTTGGTGATTACCGTTATCCCGGTATCTATCGGAATGATGATTCGTAAGCGACGAGAAGCATTTGCGCTTCGTATGGAAAAACCCATGCGAACTGCCTCAACTGTATTGTTTGTGATTATTTTTCTGATCATCATCATTGCCAATAAAGACAATTTAATTCAAGCAATGAAAGAAGTCGGGCTACCAACATTACTTCTCAACTTATCAACAATGGGACTGGGGTATCTAAGCGCAAAGTTATTTGGCATTACTGGGAAAAGTCAAATATCAATCACCATTGATAGCGGTATTCAAAACGGGACATTGGCATTTGTCATTGCTACAACTATGCTTAACAATCTCGAAATGGGACTTCCCACTGGTGCCTATTCAATTTGGATGTTTCTCACAGGCGGAATTCTGATGTGGCGCTTGGGAAGTAAAGAAAATTGAGCGTCTGAAAACTTTTCATTAAGTTGTATATTTGCCAAAATTGCTATGGAAATGCGCCGTATTGGTTGTGTAACAATATTCCTTTTTTGGCTTTATCTATTACCCGCACAAGATCGTGTAACCTTGAGTGGAGATGTTTCCGATTCATTGTCTAAAGAAACACTTCTTGGCGTTACCATATTAATTCAAGAACTCAACACAGGAACGGTAACCAACAACTATGGATTTTACTCTATTAGTGTTCCGCCTGGTGATTATACGATTTCGGTGCAATATCTCGGATACCAAACACTTCAATTTCCTGTCTCACTAACCGAAAACACCAAACAAAATATTCTTCTCACTCCCGCAGCCGATGAACTTGATGAAGTTGTTTTGATAGATAATACAGAAAGGGTGAACATCAAAAAACCCGAAATGAGTGTAAATCGACTCCTTTCAAAAACCGTTTTGCAAACACCTGCAGTTTTTGGGGAACCAGATGTGCTCAAAACCATACAGTTGCTTCCTGGTGTAACTAGTGCTGGTGAAGGTGCATCTGGCTTTAATGTTCGTGGTGGTTCTGCCGACCAAAATCTGATCTTATTAGACGAAGCAACAATTTACAATTCTTCTCATCTATTTGGTTTTTTTTCCGTGTTTAACCCCGATGCAATAAAAGACTTACGACTCTTCAAGGGCGGCATTCCTTCCAAGTATGGTGGTCGACTATCTTCCGTTTTAAATATCTATCAAAAAGAAGGGAACAAGGAGGAATTTAAAGTGAATGGAGGGATTGGACTCGTAACCAGTCGTTTACTTGCCGAAGGGCCTCTTGGAGATGGGAGTTTTGTGATTGGAGGAAGGGGAACTTACGCACATCTTTTTCTGAAGCTAACTGATAATCCAAACAGTGCCTATTTCTATGATTTGAATACAAAAATGAGCTTTCCGATCAACGATCAAAACAAACTTTACCTATCGGGTTACTTTGGTCGTGATGTGTTTAATGTAGATGACAGTTTTGTCAATACCTATGGAAATGCGGTATTTAATTTCAGGTGGAACCATTTGTTTTCACCGCGTTTGTTTTCAAATCTGTCCTTGATCTACAGTGATTATTACTACGGTTTATTGCTTGATTTCGCAGGTTTTGATTGGAACTCTGGCATTCAAAATCTTAACTTGAAATATGATTTCTCTTATTTTACAAATGACAAAAGCAAACTTGATTTTGGAGTGCAATCAACCTATTACACCTTTAACCCTGGCTATATAGAACCTGCTCGTTTGGACTCCGGAATCAATGCGGAACAATTGCAAAAGAAGTATGCAATGGAACACGCCGTTTATGCGGATATCTCACAAAACATTTCTCCCTCTTTTTCTATTCAATTTGGAGTGCGTTTCAATCATTTCACAAGATTGGCACAAAAGGGTTTGTTTACCTATGCAAATGGACAATCAACACAGTTCAATTCCGCATTGGGTATCTATGAAAAAGGAGTTCCTACTGGAGAATACAACGCTGATGAGTCCTCTGCAACTTACAGCCACATCGAACCTAGACTCACACTATCGTATGCCATGGGAAATCGTGCTGTAAAAGCATCTTACAACCGACTCAATCAATATCTCCACTTGATTTCAAATACAAGTTCACCCACTCCTCTAGACATATGGGCTCCAAGTGGACCACACCTCAAGCCACAACAACTCGATCAGTGGGCTATCGGCTATGTCGCTGAAACGCCAAGTCAGCAGAGTATTGAGATTGAGGCATTTTATAAAGATGTCAAAAATCGACTTGATTATATTGACGGGGCTGATTTGGTTGCCAACGACGCTGTCGAGCAAGTAACACTCCCAGGAGTTGTTCGTGCCTATGGTGCAGAATTCTTATTTAAAAAGTCAGTAGGAAAATTACAATACTGGTTGGCGTATACATGGTCGAATTCTGAACAAAAAACAGCGGGATTGGGACTTGGTGACCCTGGGATTAATGCTGGCAACTGGTATCCCAATGCCTATGACAAGAGACACGATTTAAGTATTAATACAAACTACCAACTCAACAACAAATGGAGTTTTAATGCCAACTTTTTATACCAAACAGGTCAGCCAACAACCTATCCTGTGGGACAGTATGAATTTGGTGGCTTGCGCGTACCTAATTATGGAACGCGCAACAGCAGTCGATTTGATGACTATCACCGCATGGATTTATCAGCAACACTGAAAAGACCTCCCAAAAAAGATCGACAAGGAAGCTGGATTTTTGGCATATACAACGTGTATAATCGTAAAAATGCTGCGAGTATAAACTTTAGACAAAATCGGGAGACACAGCAAAATGAAGCCGTGCGATTTTCCATTTTCGGAATTGTACCCTCTGTAATGTATCGAATTGACTGGTAATGAAAAAAATTATCTTTTTAATGATTTTAATATGTGTTTCATGTGAAGATGTTGTCACCATCGAACTTCCGAAAGCAGCTGAACAAATTGTAATCGATGCGGAGCTCGGACGGCCACAAGGAGGCGGTATAGCCACACTCCGCGTACTTGTGACGAAAACGACTGACTTTTACAGCTCAGAAATAAATACTGTAGATGATGCCTCTGTTTCCTTAAAATACGGCGACGAGGTCTTGGCTGTCAATCATGCCGGTGGTGGTTTATACGAATTGAATATACCCGAAATCACCACAAACAAACAATATCAATTGATTGTCGATGTTGATGAAGTCAGCTACACTGCCACAGAAGAATTGGTGCTCTCTGGTACTTTTGATAGCGCAATACAAGGAGATGGTCAACTGTTCAGTGGCAATGAGACAGAAGTTTTGGTCACTCTCACTGACCTTCCTGGTCTAGGAAATTTTTATTTATTTGATTTTTCCGATAACAACCTATTTGTCACTCGAGATCGTTTTTATGATGGGCAACCATTTACGTTTTCCTTTTTCTATGATGAGCTCTTTCCCAAAAATGAGCAAGTCACCATCCGAATGGTTGGCATAGACGAGGCCTTCTTTACCTATATGCAAATTTTATTGAGTCATAGCGGTCAGAGTGGTGGTGGACCTTTTGCCACTGCAACTTCAACGCTTCTGGGTAATTTCGCAAGTTCAACAGGAGCTAATGTTGCTTTGGGTTATTTTAGAGTTGTGGAATACAGTTCTCTTCCATTTACAGCCGAATAGTTACTTTTGTATATGCGCTTCACAAAAATTACAGAAGCCGATTCCAACCACGACAAGCTCGAACAAATGAGCGTGGAACAGCTCAGTATCATTATAAATGAAGAAGACCAAACGGTAGCGAATGCCGTAAAAAAAATACTCCCTCAAATCAACTCTTTTATTGATGCAACCTTACCTAAAATGCAGCAAGGGGGTCGGCTGATCTATATCGGAGCAGGCACGAGCGGCCGTTTGGGCATACTCGATGCATCAGAATGCCCTCCTACTTTTGGTGTCTCATCAGAACGTGTACTCGGGTTAATTGCTGGTGGAGATAGCGCAATCCGAACCGCCGTCGAAGGGGCGGAAGATGATCTGAATCAAGGGTGGAAAGATTTAGAAAAACATCGCATTTCGAATTTGGATACGGTTGTTGGAATCGCCGCATCAGGGACAACTCCCTATGTGATCGGTACCTTACAAAAGTGTAAATCCAAAGGAATTACCACCGCAAGTATCAGCTGCAACCCAGGAAGCCCGATTGCAGAACAAGCAGACTACCCCATGGTTCCAGTGGTTGGTCCAGAAGTAATAACCGGAAGTTCTCGCATGAAAGCTGGTACTGCTCAAAAAATGATTCTCAATATCATCTCCAGTGTTTTGATGATCAAGCTGGGTCATGTCAAAGGCAATCGTATGGTGGATATGCAGTTGTCCAATCAAAAGTTACACCAAAGAGCTATCCGTATGGTTTGCGAATCAAGCTCGATAAGTGAAGAAAAAGCGATTGAATTATTAGGCGTTTACGGAAGTGTACGCAAGGTGTTAAATCATTTGAAAAATGAATAAAGAACTTCTTGTCAAGGGACTTTCCCGTCTTTTTATTGCGATTCTTTTTGCCTTCACTGGTCCTGTGATTTACACCTCAGCCGTACGAAATGAAGACCATCCCTTTTTTATTCCTGTTTTAGGCCTTGGACTGATTGCTTGTACCCTTGCCATACTCTATGGATTTCGGGGGATTAAACTCCTTGTGAAAGGTTTCTTTAATGAAAACTAACTTAACCCCCTTGAAAGAGCCTCTAATCGTATTATCTTTGCGACTTTGATAAATCACAAATGATTCAAGTTCGACTCCCAGACGGGGCAATTAAAAGTGTACACCAAGGGACAACACCCTTAGAGATTGCAGCTTCAATAAGCGAAGGGCTAGCTCGAAACGTGTTGTCTGCAAGCTACAACGGTGAAGTTGTTGAAACTTCTACCCATCTCCAAGTCGATGGAGATCTTATCCTTTATACATGGAACGATGCCGAAGGAAAAAAGGCATTTTGGCATTCTTCTGCACACGTACTCGCACAGGTTCTTGAAGAGCATTACCCTGGAATAAAGCTTACCATCGGACCTGCTATCGAGCAAGGCTTCTACTACGATATTGACCCGAATAGTCATGCCGTAACCGAAAAAGATTTTGATGCCATCGAAAAACGTATGATTGAGGTATCACGTGAGCAACATGTCTTCTCGATGCGTTCTGTTTCCAAAAAAGAAGCCTTGGCGTATTATCAAAACGAAAAAAATCCATTTAAGACTGAGCTCATTGAGAATCTCAATGACGGAGATATTACCTTCTGTGATCATGCCGATTTCACAGACCTTTGTAGAGGGGGGCATCTCCCACATACCGGCTTTATCAAAGCTGTAAAACTCACAAATATCGCTGGTGCCTATTGGCGTGGGGATGAAACCAAACCGCAACTCACACGGATT
>Ga0181568_10002409_pt1 | contig 17021 bp, 8 predicted proteins | sample 101ome_20_FD_133758 | JGI IMG/M metagenome (GOLD analysis project Ga0181568, IMG submission 133758) | Coastal salt marsh microbial communities from the Groves Creek Marsh, Skidaway Island, Georgia - 101404AT metaG (megahit assembly) | ecosystem: Environmental > Aquatic > Marine > Intertidal zone... | reverse complement strand
GCCGGGAGCTGAATTGCCGCCATTCAACACCGAGCCCAAATTATAATTCTTTGCGTCTTCAGGGGTCACGGTAGAAATATCACCTTGAATGACTTGGCCGATTTTTTCTTCCAATGACATTTGCGCGAGTAAGCTCTGCGCCCGCTCCACCGCCGGGTCGGCCGGACTGCAAGCCAAAACGCCAAAAGCGGCCAACGCCATTGTGATGATGCGGCGCGGGGTTTTTATCCGATAGCAATTTTTTGCCTGGTCATTAGTGTTGTCATTAATCGGCTCACTATTCGGTTCACAGTGATGACGTAATTGCTTTGACATTTTGCCCCCCAAATTTTGCTCGGCAATCATGGCGCCAAAACGGCACCATTGCTTTGGTCGGTAAATTAGGCAAAAGCTGACAGCGTTGTCAAACTTTCCCGCTTGGGCGCGTAACAGAGGTAAAATGAAGCTGTGTCAGAATTGTCACAGTCGCCATTTTTGTCGAAAAAACCTCTTTCCCAAATTTTTTTTGTCGCCTCGTGGCCCGTAAAAAAAGGAAGCAAGCTGTCTATAATACTCAAAAAAGCTGTGTTTCGGTCAATATGACAGCGATAGACTTTTTGATTGACAGCGATGGACATAATTTAGTTTATTGTTGTATCCCATTTTAGGAGATGTGGGATTCCTTGCGGGGGTTCTGTGCAGGGAAGTTATAAAGAAGCATTGTTAATAGTGAGGGAAACTATGTCTCAAAGCAAAACAACCGAAGCAAAGGGTGTGATTAAATCAGATGATCTTGTCATAGCTGAAAATGGCGAAGTTGTCGCCGCGGCCTTGAATGATCAGCACCTCGCCGCCAATACGCAAGCTGTTGCGGCAGACGAAAAAATCGAGATCGCGAAAAAAGAAGACAAAGATAAAGACAGTCGCGATAATCAAAATGCCGAAACCATCCAGATTGTCAGCGAAATGGCATCTGAGCAACAAGACGCCCAAGCGCAAAACGACTTTGCCCATGTTGAGCAAGATATGGAAGGCTACAGCTTCCTCGAAGGCGCTTCTGAATCTGGGAGTTCCTATGCTCTTGGCGCCGCAGAGGCGGGTGCAGCAGGCGCTGCATCCTCAGGCGGTATCGCTGCGACCTTCGCCGGTCTTAGCACAGTGGCAAAAGTTGGATTGGCTACCTTAGGCGCTGCTGCTGCGGCGTCTGTGGCGGATGACGACGACGACGATTCGTCGACTGGCAACACTGGCGGCGGCACAGGTGGCGACACAGGTGGCGACACAGGTGGCGACACAGGTGGCGACACTGGCGGCGGCGGAGATGCCAATGTTGATGGCATCCTGCTGAACTTTGAAGGCTTAACTGACAATGGAGACGGCACCTACTCCGGTCTTCCATCCAACTATGCAGCTTTTGGATCCGATACTGGGCTGGGTGTCGTGGATTATGATGACGCAAACGGTGTGTCGAGCCCGATGCTAAAGTTGACTAAGGGAGCTGGCGCGGAAACTTGGGCCGGTATGACGCTTCTTGAAAATAAAGGAAGTGGCCTGTATGTCGGAACGGACCTTATCGGTGACGGAACTACTGCGGTTACAATGAAGGTTCATGCTAGTGCCGCTGGTGATTTGAGTTTTGAGCTGGAAGCTCCCGGAGTTGTAGACGGAGATGGCGCCGCAATTGCAGCATATACGCAAACTATAGCGCTTACAGCTGGGTGGAATACCGTGTCAGTCGATGTGTCAGACGCAGATGCCTCGGTCAATTGGTCGAAATTTGTCATGCGTCCAGACGCAGGAGAGTACCATTTTGATGATATTCATTTTTCTGCGGCGACATCTGTCGATGACATACTTCTTAGCGGCTCGGACTATACAGATGGCCCCGCCGCAGTCCCCACTGCCGATACTGACGCCTACGCAGCAGATGATCAGTCCGTTGTTGATCTGTTCAGTGCTGGTTTCGGCACCGACATATTGGCCGGGGCAACCCATACTAATTGGTCGGAGGGCACAATGGACGCTTCCGGGGACGAAATTACCTTTAGCGACACTAACTTTGTTGGGATTGACATAGCCTCTACTGATTTGACTGGCATGAGCACATTGAAATTAAGTGTATATCGTACCGTCGACTCCGACCTGACAATCAAATTTGTCGATTTTGGAGGTGACGGTTATCAAGGTGCTAATGCAGATACTGATAACCTTGCCACAATTGCCGCCGCAGATATGGCGCTCAATGATTGGTCAACGGTGTCATTTAATATGTCGGGCTGGACGGCTATAGCTGATATCAATCAGATCGTGATTGACGCTACGGAAGGTTTTGAAAATTTTGCAATCGATGATATGTATTTCATAGCCTAAGAAATATTGGGTTTTCAAATATTAGGGGCGGCGGGTTTCTCGTCGCCCCTTTTCTTTATTTGACTTTTATAGTCATTATCTGCATGAACAGAGGCTAGCGTCCGACTTTTTTAAAAGTTTTCAGAAAAGGCGCTGACATTTTTTGCATAGTAAAAATTTTTGTGTCGCATGGGTTTAGAAAATTGAGAATTCGTGATGGAAAGACTGTTTTCTTGGGCTATCTATCTTTTGGGTGAAGGAAAAGTGCGTGTCGGTTCTTGTGCTTTTATTGCGTTTATTTTGTGCTTGCTTCCGGTCTCCTTTTCTCTTGCAGACGGCGGTAAGTCTGAGCTGCTTGGCTTGCAGCAGGCCATGCAGTTATCGGTGAAATCCCATCCTCTGGTTGCGGTCAAAAAACAAGAATTGCAGGTTGCAAGTGGCGAGTTGAGCGCAGCGCGCTGGGCACTTTTCCCCAATGCAGACTTTAGTTTTCGCGGATTTCGCAATGATGATGAACAAAATATCCTGAACCAGGAAGTGCTTACGGTTTCGCAACCGATCTGGACAGGCGGCATGCTGTCGGGGACAATCGGAGCAGCAAAGGCCAAGCGAGACGCAGCGAAGTTGGCTATTATTGAGGTCGAGCAGAAACTGTTGGGAGACACTGCGCGTGCTTTCATTGAAGTATATCGAGCAAATTCAAAGCTCGATATTTCCATCAGTAATGTTGAAGAGCATGAGAGGTTGTCCGACATTATAGAGCGGCGGGTCAGAGCTAAAACCAGCCCTGAGGTCGATTTACGCTTAGCTAGGGCCAGATTGGCTTTTTCAAAGTCCCAGCTTTTTCAGAATCAAAATGCATTGGAGGTAGCGAGGGCCGATTTAGAGCAGCTTATTGGTATGCCAGTAAGTGGCGTGGGGACGCCGTTAATCGCTAACTTGGCGGAAATAAGTCTAGCTGAGGCCAGCAAGGCCGCCCTGGCGTTTTCTCCATCCATTAGAAAAATGCAGGTGGAGATCATTGGTCTCAAAGCAATGAAGAAGGTTTCTCAATCGGCCTTGCACCCTCAGGTGTCTCTTGGTTATGAAAAACGTTATGGAGAATTGTCTGCTGGTCAGGGTGACGAACAATATTTTTTGGGGCTAGATTTCAAACCTGGTGCTGGCTTATCCTCGCGCGCCGCAATCATCGCCAGCGAAGCTAATGAGAAAGCTTTGCGAGCTTCTCTCATAGCTCTTAAACGCGAAATTAGCCGGGAAGTGATAATCGCTTGGCGAGAATATGCGGCGGCCAAATTGCAATTATCGCCGACGGAGCTTTTGGTTAATTCGACATCGGATGTGGTGCGCTCTTATTTGCGACAATATACGGTCGGCAGAAAATCATGGCTCGATGTTTTGAACGCACAAAGGGAACTCGTTCAAGCCCAGCAGGCCCTGACCGATCATCAATCCATGTTGATTTTGGCTTCCTACCGAATGAAAATATTGACTGGCAAACTTAATAGCGGAACTTTGGAGGTCCAAAGTGAGTGAGCATAAACAAATGCCTGAAGATAATGCGTTGCCGGATGCGGCGCCAACGCTTGGCACAATCGCGTCCCAATTAGCACCGCTTCTAGTAAGGATTTCCGCTCTTGCCGGGGTTGCAGTTCCAGTTCATCGTTTCGCCTATCCTGAAGAAAATGATGACGGCCTTGAGCTGGCGCAATTGGAATCGGCACAACAGGCTGTGGCGCTGTGGAAAGTAAGATTTTCCGACGGTCAGGCACGCTTCTTTTCTCCATCTGAGGTCACTAAATCCCATTTACCTCTTTTGTGGATTGCAAAAACGCCAGCCAATTTCGATGCGCGTATTATTCGCGGTTTGCAAAATCAGGGTTTCCTTTTGGAAAATGATGAGGGGGCAACCCAATATGTGCCGCTAGAGGATATCTCTGGCGGCGATATACTTCATCTGACCGTCGGCGAAGCCGATTTGCCGAATGAGGAAAAAAATGGCCTTAGCGCCAAAGATTGGTTCTTTAAGGCAATAAAGAAACGAAAATTGGTATTTATTGAGGCTGTTCTGGGAACATTTATGGTCAGTATTTTCGGTTTGATGTCGGCTTTGTATACTATGCAGGTATATGACCGTGTCGTTCCAACCAATGGTTTCAGCACGCTATGGGTGCTAACTGTCGGTGTAGTATTGGCGGTGATTTTTGAATTTGCCATGAAGCTCGTACGCGCTCAAATGGTCGATCGGGCGAGCAAAGCCATTGATATTGAATTGTCGAGCGTTTTCTTTGGAAAGGCGCTCGATATTCGGGCTGATGCGCGGCCGCACACGGTGGGCACTTTCGCCGCACAAATTAAGCATTTTGAATCGGTCAGAAATTTTATGACGTCCACCACGCTCTTCATATTGGCCGATGCGCCTTTCGCCTTATTCTTTATCTTTGTCATATATCTGATTGCTGGGTCGGTAGCTTTGGTTCCCTTGGTAATGATGTTCTTTGGCCTACTTATCGGCTTGTCAATGATCGGGCGGGTTGAAAAATATACTTTAGAGAATATGGAGGAATCGAATAAAAAAAATGGACTGTTGATCGAGGCAATTGATGGTATCGAGTCTGTTAAAGCAGTTGCGGGTGAATGGAAAGTTAAGGACCGTTGGCGCGCCTTGACTCTGAAAATCAGTAATACAGAGCTCAAAACCAAATTATTGACCACCGTATCAACAAGTTCGGCCCAGGCGGTGCAGCAATTAAGCTATATCGGTATAATCGCCACCGGCGCTTATTCTATATCGCAAGGCAATCTCACTATGGGTGGTCTTATAGCCTGCTCAATTATTTCAGGCCGAGCGCTTACGCCGTTGGCGCAAATACCAAATCTAATTGTGCAGTGGAAAAATGCGCAAGTAGCGCTCAAGGTTCTTGATAATATCATGGCGATGCCGAGCGATCAGAATAGCGAGAGGAACATCGTGCCAGACCGCTTTGAAGGACAATTAGATTTGTCAGATTTGGAATTCGTGTACGGTGAAAATTCTCCTCCAGTTCTCGTGGAAAAACTGAGCGTCAAACCGGGAGAGCGAATAGCGCTAATTGGCTCTGTTGGCTCTGGCAAATCGACTTTGTTAAAATTATTAGCAGGGCTTTATCGCCCACAATCGGGCAGAGTGTTTCTCGACGGCGTCGATATGCAGCACATTGCGGTTGAATTTTTGCGAGAACAGATCGGTTTCTTGCCCCAAGAGGTTCGACTTTTTAATGGCACACTTCGCGAAAACCTTGTTCTTGGCTTGCCCGTCTTAAGTGATAGTCAAATATTGCAAGCAGCAGAAAAAACTGGGCTAGATCAGGCCATAAAAGCTCACCCGATGGGGCTCGACATTATGATCTCCGAGGGAGGCAAAGGTCTGTCGGGCGGGCAACGGCAACTGGTGGGCCTAACCCGGTTGCTTTTGGCGCGACCAAAATTCTTGCTACTTGATGAGCCCACTGCGTCTTTGGATGGGCAGTTGGAGGCTAAAGTTTTGGACGGACTGTTTAAGGATATTCATCAGCATACCGTTGTGATTATAGCGACCCATAAACCCCACGCCATGAAGCATGTTGACAGGGTCGTCGTCATGGAGGCTGGTCAGCTAGCTATCGATGGCCCAAGGGATAAAGTATTCGAGGAGATCAAACGCCAAAGCAATGCAAGGAGGGCGAAGTGAAATTGCTCAATTTTCATTGGCGGGGCCAAAAAAACCCTGGGGTTGATGGTCTTGAAGGAGAACTTCGAGGCCCGCGTTGGGTTTTGCATATGACCATGCTTTCCACGATTGTCTTCTTTCTGTGGGCTTATTTTTTTGAAATTGACCAGGTTGCAAGAGCTCCTGGCGTTGTTATGCCGAGCTCCAAAATCCAAATAATCCAATCAAAAGATGGCGGGGTGCTATTGACGCTGCCCGTAAATGCCGGTGATGAAGTCGCCGAAGGGCAGGTTATCGCACGTTTTGACCAAACAGACGCCCTTGCCAGTTATGAGGATGCTAAGGCCAAGGCCGCAAGCTTGGCAGCTAATATGGCCCGACTAGAAGCCGAAATTTATGGGTACGAGCCAATTTTTCCTGCCGAAACGCAAGAATATCCGAAATTTATCAAAAGCCAAATTTCTCTTTTTCAAAAACGAAAGGCCTCACAATCGGAACAATTGGCGGCCATGGAAGGCATATTGAAATTGGTAAAAGAGGAAATCTCAATGAATGAGCCTTTGTTGGAATTTGGCGATGTCAGCCGCACTGAGATATTAAGACTGCGCCGCCAAGAGGCCGAGTTAAAGGCGGAGATTACTAATAAAAGAAATAGTTATTTCAAAGATACGCAGGCCGAATATAACGAAACTGAGGAAGAGCTTGAAAGTGCTAGGCAGGCTCTGGTGCAAAAAGAGCGGCAACTCAGTCAAAAAACTCTGAACGCTCCTATGCGCGGTATTGTGAAGAATATTCGCGTAACGACAGAAGGTGGGGTAATTCGTCCCGGCGAAGAGGTGATGGAGATTGTTCCAATTGAAGAAGATTTTGTTATTGAAGCGAAGCTTTCTCCTTCAGATATCGGTTTCGTTCATTTAGGCCAAATGGCAACTGTGAAGGTTGATGCATTTGACTACACTATTTACGGCAGTTTGCAGGGCAAGGTGGTTTATATCAGCGCTGATACGTTGGATGAACAAAGTGCCGATGCGAAAGAGCCCTATTATCAACTACAGGTTCGAACACAAGGGCGCCGTTTTTCAAGCAGCCAGGATAGTGATCTACAAATTTTGCCAGGAATGACGACTATGGTCGAAGTAAAAACAGGCAAAAATACAATTCTTAACTTCTTGCTCAAGCCAGTCACCAAAACTTTTTCAGAAGCATTGGGGGAACGTTAACGCTCTTTCTAGCCTGCTGGATATTATCAGCAAATTGATGTGCACAGTTTTGTTTCCCGACCTATTAAAAAAAGATATAAAACATTGAAATTGTGTATAAAAAAAGGGTGCCCTCCCGAAAAAACCGGAGCCGCTTTTGTTATTGACAGCGGTGGACAAAATTTAGTTAACTAGATCGCGTTTCGGTTTGGAGAAGCTGAACTCCGCCTAAGTGATGCGGGGTCGCAACATAGGGAAGGGTTTATCATGAGTATCAAGTGTCACGCGTTGTTTCAGCGCAAAATGCTCACGGCTATTTCGGCGGCTGCCATATTGGCGCCCCTGTCGGGAGCTTTCGCTCAAGACGATGCGGTAGATGAAATCATCGTTACAGTTGAGCGCCGGGAGCAAAGCTTGCAAGATTACGCAGGAACCGCTGCCCAAATAAGTGGTGATGATCTGAAAAAACTTGGCATTGCTAATATGACTGACCTTGACGGCGCCATTCCCGGCCTCAACATCACCAATAATTCAGGCAATATTGAGGTATGGATCCGAGGGGTCGGCAGTTCGAACAATACCGAATTGGGAGACCCCGCCGCAGCCACCCATATGAACGGCGTATATATTCCGCGCCCCGCAGGTTTCGGTTCCGCGTTTTTTGATATTCAGCGGGTTGAAGTTAATTTCGGCCCACAAGGTACTATTCGCGGCCGCAATGCGATGGCCGGTTCGGTTGACGCGGTTGCCTTCAAACCGGGTCTCGGCATGACGGATGGCATGGTTGAAGTAGGCATGGGATCAAATAATGAGCAAACGGCGCAGGGCGTCGTCAATTTGGCCCTTACCGATAATTCGGCCGCGCGCTTTGCTTTTTACACGCAAAGCAATGACTCGCTCTATACCAATCTTTCGCCCGACCCGGACTCAATCTCCATTGTTCAGTCTGATAAGAACGGCGTGCTGCGTGACACTGGCCGGTTGGATAATCGTAATAAATATGAATTGGGTGAAGCCAGAGACAGCGAGGCGGTGCGCCTGAGCTATTATGCTGAGCCGAGCGACAATCTCGATGTGACCTTAGTCTTCGACAACATCGAGGCAAATGATACCGGCTATACTGGTACTAATTACACTAATCCAATTTACAATCTTGCCAATCCTTATGATCTTGATGGGCGCCGTGTCCTCTCATCCTATGGTCGCCAACCATCGGACGATGTCGACCATTGGGGGATTAAGCTGGAATTGAACTATAGTTTCGATTTTGGAGACCTTCAGTGGATTTCCTCGCACCGGGATATGGAAAACAACCGTCAGGCGACGAACCCACTGACGCCAGTCTTTGATGGAGTGTCTGTTGCCTCAAACGATTACATGCTGACGGAAACTTATGACAATTTTAGTTTTTATGATCTGTCGTCGACATCCGAGTCAAAAGTCAATGAACTTCGCTTTTCGAGTAACGAGGTGTCGTCATTTGGACTGCCCTTAAATTGGACAGCGGGTCTTTTTCATTTCGAGGAAGATCAGAGAACCTTTTTAGGGACTGTATCTGACCGAGTTGAGTTTTATAACGAAGGCCCATCGCCGTCCTATTCCGAGTTCAATAATTGGACTGAGTCGGAAAGCACTGCAGTATACTTCGACGGAACTTATGATCTCGCCGACGATAAGCGCGTGTCAGCGGGTTATCGTTATACGGATGAGAGCAAGCAGCGCTTCGGCATTGCAGCCGAAGTAGGTTGGCATTTCGGAAATATTAATTTTGACAGGCTTGCGGATCCATTAACAGCCGGCGATGCTCCATATACCAATTGGGGCGCTGGCGGCAGAATTGGTTCAGCTGGATTTGAGTTAGCCAAATTCGATCGCTCAATTTATATCCCTGATGCAGACAATAGCGGCACAATTGACCAGGCTGAATGGCATGCTTTTTTCTTTGATGGCGTGAAAAGTTGGGGCGAGGATGACACAATTAACCATACCTTTGCGGCCGGTCCTCTAGCTGGTGCATGGGGTACTAATCCCTCCCAAGCAGTTCAAGACGCTGTCAATGCAGGGTTTCAGGTGGGTTTGTGTGTTGTGACAACCGCAGAGCGCGCCGACACTGCTGATAACTTGACGGCTAACGGCACGATTGATGATTATTGCAACGCAAGTGGTGCGGCCGGCACTTATGGTGCCGGTAATTGGCTGCAACATTCTTACGCTGAATATAATGATGCGACCTTTGCTGTTCAAAATGGCCGTACCGAATTTGATTATTCAGACTGGCGCATCCGCTATGAGCAGGATTTGGGTGATGATTTATTGGTCTATGGTCTAGTGGCAACCGGTCATAAGGCCGGCGGTTTTAACGATAATCTGCCGACCGGAACCGAGACAGAAGTTGTTGAGGGCGGATATTTTGCCGTTGCGCCAACACAGTTTGATGCAACCACTCAATCTCCTGTCTATGATGGCGAAAACGTTACCTATTACGAGGTGGGCTCCAAGCAGGAACTGGAATTAGCCGGTTATCCGGTGACTTTCAATGCGAGCGCGTTCCATTACGACTACCAAGATTATGTGGTGACGACGGTAATGCCGTTCAGTAGCATTTTGACATCACTTGGAATCGATCCCACAACAATCGATGCTGCGAGCCGCGGTAAAATAGTGACGTTTAACTTCAATGCTGCTGAGGCAACTATCTCTGGGTTGCACTTGTCGAGTGCATTTGACCTGCCCTATGGCCTAAATGTTAATCTTGATGGCGTGTTTATGGCCACTGATTTGACCATGGGTCAGGAAGTTGTCGACAGTCGTTATCAATTCGACCCTGCCAATCCAACCATGCGAAATTTGGACGGCAATGAACTGCCGCGCTCGCCCGATTTGCAGCTCAAGCTGGAATTGAGCCAGTCTTTGACAACCTCGATCGGCACGGTCGATTGGATCACCTCATTTGGTTACAAGTCAGAAGCTTACTCATCGATTTTCAATGCTGAGAGCTACGGTGAATCGCATATGTATGCCGGCAATGGCTATACAGCAGCGCAAAACAAGCAGCGCCTTGATGGCACATTTGGGGATTATTGGACGATTGACGTCGGCTTCGGTTTCTCACCAACGGGTCGGGATAATGTGAAGCTTGAGGGCTTTGTCAAAAACATCACCGATGAGCATGAGTCAGTTTATTCGTTGATTACCGGCAATGACCACTTGCGTTGGTTCAACACGCCGCGTACGGCTGGTCTGAGACTGCGAGCTTTCTTCTAATTCACTGAAACACAGTCTCCTCGGGCCTTGGCTCGGGGAGACAATTTTAAGTCAGGTTTACCTCCCCAATGCCCCTTTTTCGCATTTTAGCAAAAGAACTTATGGCGCTTGCCGTGTCACTTGCCTTTTTGGTCATGCCAGCCATGGCCGATGAAGCGTTGTGGCCCAAGGTCAAATCGACCATTGCCGCCGACCAAGCGCTAGAAGACCAAATCAGCGTCATTATGGCCGATATGAGCCTGCGCGAAAAAGTTGGTCAATTGATTATGGCCGAAATCAAGGCTATTTCACCGAAAGATGCTAGGCGCAACCACATAGGCGGCTTGCTCAACGGTGGCGGCTCTTGGCCGACAAATGAGCCGGGCTCGCGCCCAGTCGACTGGCTGGCCATGGCCAATCTCTATTATCAAGAAAGCGCCAAATCGAAATCGCGCGTTCCGATTATTTGGGGTACGGACGCGGTGCACGGCCATAATAATTTGGCGGGTGCGACCATCTTCCCGCATAATATCGGCCTTGGCGCGGCCAATGATCCGGTTTTGATGCGCGATATCGGCACGGCAACGGCACGCGAAGTGGCGGTTACCGGCATCGATTGGGTGTTCGCGCCGACTTTGGCGATTGTGCAAGATGTGCGCTGGGGGCGAACCTATGAGGGCTATTCCTCCGACCCTGAAATCGTCGCCAATTTGTCAAAAGAAATACTGCTCGGCTTGCAAGGACATCCGGCTTTGGATAATTTCCTGACGGAAGAAAAAGTGGTGGCCACAGCCAAGCATTTTGTCGGCGATGGCGGCCCGGTTTACGGCACCGGCCGCAATAAGAAAATTGATCAAGGCGATGTGCCGATTGATGAAAAGCTTTTGGCTGACCTGCATGGGCGGCCCTATATTGATGCTCTGGGGGTCGGGGTGCAGACCGTGATGGCCAGTTTCAGCAGCTGGAACGGGCATAAAATGCACCATCATAAATATTTACTGACCGATATTTTAAAAGGCCGCATGGGCTTTGACGGCTTTGTGGTTGGCGATTGGAACGGCCACGAGCAAGTGCCCGGTTGTTCGCCTTCGAGCTGCGCCGCCGCCATTAATGCCGGCGTTGATATGATTATGGTCCCCTATGAGTGGAAGAAATTTCTCGAAAACACGATTTCACAGGTCAAAGGCGGCGACATCTCCCGTGCCCGCCTTGACGATGCGGTGCGTCGCATTTTGCGCGTCAAATTCCGTGCCGGCCTTATGAAAGGGAAAGCGCCCAGTGAGCGTTTTCTCGCCGGTCGGGATGCGCTGATTGGTTTTGCGGCGCACCGCAAAGTCGCCCGTAAAGCGGTGCGCAAATCATTGACTCTTTTGAAAAATCAGGGGGCGCTGCCGATTACCGGCAAGCGCGTACTAATCGCCGGTGCCGGCGCCGATAATGTACGCATGCAATCGGGTGGCTGGACCATGGATTGGCAAGGCCGCGATGTGGCGGCCAAAAAATATAAAGGCTTTACGACGATTGGCGGCGGCCTGCGTGAAGCCCTCGCTGCTAATGAAGCTTTGGTGCTGGTTGACAAGGCCGATTTGCAGCCCGGCGATACTGCGATTTACGTGTTTGGGGAAACCCCCTATGCCGAATTTGACGGCGATAAGGAAAGCACGGATTACGATAAGCTGAGCGCCAAGGATGTCGCCTTTTTTGAGGATATGAAGGCCAAAGGGGTGAAAACTGTCGCCGTGTTTTTAACCGGCCGTCCGTCCGGGGTGGACCGGTTGATTGACTTGGCCGATGCTTTTGTCGTTGCTTGGTTGCCTGGCAGTGAGGGCGGTGGCGTCGCCGATGTGCTAGTCGCCACGGGTAATGGAAAAGCGGCCTATAATTTTAACGGCCGTCTGCCATTTGCGTGGCCGGCCAATGGCGGCACAGCTTCTAAGCCCGCCGCAACACGATTTAAGCGCGGTTTTGGCCTTAGCTATTAGCGTCATAGGTCGCTTGCAATAGGGGGTGGTTTGCGCCATTCTTTGAGTAATAACAACGCTGTCACATTATCTCTGTTTGAGGTCTCTGTATGTGGCGGTTTAAGGGGGGAGGGGACCCATGCTTTCATCACTTGATCTTACCGTTATCGGAATTTATGCGGTCGTTTTATTGAGCGCTGCCCTATATGTATCGACCCGCAAAACCACGGCGGATATGTCTAGTGAAGATTATTTTCTGGCCGGCAAATCATTGCCTTGGTGGGCCATTGGCGCGTCGCTGATTGCCGCCAATATTTCGGCCGAGCAAATTATCGGTCAATCAGGGCAGGGCTTTGTTGTCGGTCTCGCCATTGCCGCCTATGAGTGGCAAGCGGCGATTGTGCTTATTATTGTCGCCAAATATTTCCTGCCGATTTTTCTAGAAAAGAAGATTTACACCATGCCGCAATTCCTCGAATTGCGCTTCGGCAATACGATAAAATCCATGATGGCGGTTTTCTGGGTTGTGCTTTACACCGCCGTCAATCTGACTGCCGTTTTATGGCTTGGTGGCCTCGCTTTGACGGCGCTGACCGGCTGGAATGTGATTGCTGCGATGATTGGTCTGGCCGCCTTTGCGGTGATTTATTCGCTTTATGGCGGGCTGAAAGCGGTCGCGCTGACCGATATTATTCAAGTGGTGGTGCTGGTTGCCGGCGGCTTTGCCATTACCGGCATTGTCTTGTCACTGGTCGGTGACGGGGCCGGTGTTTTTGCCGGTCTCGGCACGCTAATGGGAGAAATTCCCGGCCATTTTGAAATGATACTGGCGCCGGAAAATCCTAGCTATAATAATTTGCCTGGCATTTGGACGCTTTTGGGCGGCCTTTGGGTGCTGCATTTTTCGTATTGGGGTTTCAATCAATATATCATCCAGCGCGCGCTTGGCGCGGAAAGCTTGGCCGAGGCGCAAAAAGGTCTGGCCTTTGCTGCGGCGTTGAAATTGCTAATTCCGATTATCGTTGTCATTCCGGGCATTGCCGCGCTTTATTTGGCGCGTGAAGGACAATTGGATATGGTCCGTTTGGCGGCCAGCCCCGATTCGACCTATGGCATTTTAATGGGTCTGGTGCCGGAAGGCTTGCGCGGTCTGGTATTCGCCGCGCTGATTGCCGCGATCGTCTCATCACTGGCCTCCATGATGAATTCCATTTCGACGATTTTCACCATGGATATCTACCGCGATCTCATCGCGCCGGGCCGCACGGAAGCCCATTATGTCGGCATCGGCCGCCTCACTTCGGCGGCTGCCATTGTGATTGCAGTGATTTTGGCGCGCCCGTTTCTTGGTGGCATGGAAAGCGCTTTCCAAGCTATTCAAGAATATACCGGCTTTATCGCCCCGGGCATTGTCTCGGTGTTTTTGCTCGGCATGTTCTGGAAAGGCTGTAATGCGCAAGGCGCATTTGCCATGCTGATTGTCTCGGTGCTGGCGAATATTGCGCTGAAATTCATGACCCCGGATTTGGCTTTTGTCATCCGCATTTGGATTGTCTTCTTGAGCTGTCTGGTGGTCGGTTATCTGGTCTCCAATATGGCCAAAACCGATGATGGTCGTGCCATTGATTTGGTTGGTATGAATTTCGTGACGACGCGAGGCTTCAATCAATCGGCAGTCGGCCTAACGGTCATTCTAATCGCCATCTATGTTTATTTTTGGTAACTTCAGGGCGTTACAGGTTGGTTTAAGTTGAAACATTGTATTAGCATTTTGGTTATTTTATGTGCGATGGCGGGTACCGCCGATGCACAAGATAACTTGGCGCCGACTACTGTGCCCAATTGGGGCGGGATGGAATTGCAAGGCCTGACGGTCGAAAATGATTTTCGCAAATTGGATGTTGCGGTGCCGCTACCGGCCGTGCCTTATCTGCCGAAACTGAGCTTCCACCGCCATGCCTATGATACCAAAGGCCGCTTCGGGGGCTGGCAAAAGGGCGGGGCGCGCGCGCTCAAGGCGCATTTGCCTTTTGGGCTGGAATTGGAAGCCGGCCATCGGCTCGACCGTTTCGGGAATCGTGACAGTGAATTTGTCGGCCTGACTTTCACCTATTCGCATTTACAAGACCATCATGAAAATTGGCATTATGGCCGCCTCGGGGCCAATCGTGGTGCCCCCATGCCCGAACATATCGGCGCCGACCGTGGCAAAGTTTCATTTTGGCAATTAGCGCGTCCAATTTTTTTGGGGGCTGCTTTGGCCCTCGCATTGGACGATGACTCCGAAACAACGGCTGCCAGCAGTGGTTCAGGTGGGCAATTGCCAGGTGACAATGGTAGCGGAGGCAGTGGCGGTGCTGGCGACGGCGGGGACGACGGCGGGGACGACGGTGTAAGCCCTCCTGGTCCGTGGAATATGGTTTGGAATGATGAATTTAATGGTAACGCGCTGGACACCATCATGTGGAGTAGCACAGACAGTTATGGCCGTGATCAATGTTTCGGTGGGGGTAATAATGAGCAACAATGCTATACCAGCCATGAAAGTCCATCTCAGAATATCTCGTTTTCCAATGGAAACCTTGTTTTGACTGCGCGTCTCGCTGGGGGTGTTCTGAACCAAGGGCGCACCTATACCTCTGGCCGTATTCAGTCGAACGGCAAAGGCGACTTCACTTATGGCAAGTTTGAGGCAAGTATCAAGCTTCCGACCGGCCAGGGCTCTTGGCCAGCCTTTTGGATGCTCCCGAGCGGAAATAGCGTGGATTGGCCTAGTCGGGGGGAAATCGATATTATGGAGGCCATTAACCTCGGTGGATCCGGAATTGGAGACATCCATGGAACAGCTCACTTTGGCGATCCACACACATATTTAGGCGGATCCGATATTATATCTGATGTAAACGCCTTTAACACGTATGCGGTAGAATGGTATCCGGATGAAATACGATGGTTCTTGAATGGAGATGAATACTATCGACTAACGCAAGATCAATGGTTCTCTAGCGACGCTTCAAATGATCCGAATGCCCCGTTCGATCAAGATTTCCACCTTATTTTAAACCTTGCGGTTGGCGGTCAATGGCCGGGCAATTCGGACGGCCAGAACTTCCCACGGCAAATGGAAGTTGATTATGTTCGTGTGTACGAGTGCGCCGAAGGCCCGTCCGCTTGTAAATAGACGAAGTAAAAGACTAGATCTTTCTATAAACCTCCGCACCGCTAACACGAAACTCAGTGGATTTGTCGGCCATGCCTTTTTCAAGGGCGTCTTCGGGTGTCATGTTGAGCTTAGCAGCATAGTCACGAACATCTTGGGTGATTTTCATCGAGCAGAAATGCGGCCCGCACATGGAGCAAAAATGCGCTACTTTCATCGATTGTTTGGGTAGCGTCTCGTCGTGATAGCAGCGCGCCGTGTCAGGATCGAGTGACAGATTAAACTGGTCTTCCCAGCGAAACTCAAACCGCGCTTTACTGAGCGCATTATCACGGATTTGTGCGCCGGGATGGCCTTTGGCTAAATCGGCGGCATGCGCAGCCAGCTTATAAGTGATGATGCCGGTTTTTACATCATCTTTGTTGGGCAGGCCGAGATGTTCTTTCGGCGTCACATAACACAACATGGCGGTGCCATACCAACCGATTTGTGCCGCGCCAATGGCGGAGGTAATATGGTCATAGCCGGGTGCAATATCAGTGGTCAGCGGCCCAAGTGTGTAAAATGGCGCTTCGTCACACCAGTCCAATTGCTTGTCCATATTTTCTTTAATTAGCTGCATCGGCACATGACCGGGCCCTTCAATCATCACTTGCACATCATGCTGCCAGGCAATTTGTGTCAATTCGCCCAGCGTCTCCAACTCGCCCAATTGCGCCGCATCATTGGCGTCATAAATCGAGCCCGGGCGCAGGCCGTCGCCCAATGAAAAGGAGACATCATATGCTTTCATAATCTCGCAAATTTCTTCAAAATTTGTGTAGAGAAAGCTTTCTTCATGATGCGCTAAACACCATTTGGCCATAATCGAGCCGCCGCGTGAGACAATGCCAGTCATGCGCTCGGCAGTCAGCGGCACATATTTCAGCAACACACCGGCATGAATGGTAAAATAATCAACCCCTTGTTCGGCTTGCTCAATCAGCGTGTCCCGGAACATATCCCAAGTCAGTTCTTCCGCCTTGCCGTCGACCTTTTCCAGCGCTTGATAAATCGGCACTGTGCCGATGGGCACTGGCGAATTTCTCAAAATCCATTCGCGCGTCTCGTGAATATGCTTGCCGGTCGACAAATCCATAATTGTGTCAGCGCCCCAGCGAATGCCCCAGCTCATTTTATCGACCTCTTCGCCTATCGATGAGGTGACCGCGCTATTGCCGATATTGCCATTGACCTTGACCAGAAAATTGCGCCCGATAATCATCGGTTCGCCTTCGGGATGGTTGATATTGGCGGGAATAATGGCGCGCCCGCGCGCCACTTCCTCGCGCACGAAATCGGGGGTAATCTCAGTGACCAAATTTGCACCAAAAGCCTCGCCGCCATGCTGGCGCGTCAGCATTTCGGCCATGCGTTGGCCTTTTTCGCCGCTCGCGGCAAGG
>Ga0181568_10002405_pt1 | contig 17034 bp, 15 predicted proteins | sample 101ome_20_FD_133758 | JGI IMG/M metagenome (GOLD analysis project Ga0181568, IMG submission 133758) | Coastal salt marsh microbial communities from the Groves Creek Marsh, Skidaway Island, Georgia - 101404AT metaG (megahit assembly) | ecosystem: Environmental > Aquatic > Marine > Intertidal... | reverse complement strand
TTTTTAGCGCCATGTAAAGCTTTTGCACATTGATAGGGGAGCCGTAGTGCAATCTCCCTCTTGCAGTGTTAGAATTCAACTTCAGTCGAATCCAGAACACCCCCATAAACTGTTAAAGAACTAGATAAGTTATATACACTAATGTTTCCTAAATCAAGTTTATTTTTAAACTATTTTTGAAAACTGATACTTTTAATTTAAGAGATTTAAAAGATTTATTGATTAAGATTTTTTTTGCCAATTCATTTTCAAACTCTTTTTTAATAATATGTTTGATGGGTCTAGCTCCATCATTTTCTTGTTCGGCTTTATTGGCTATGTATTCATATACAGATTTAGAGATCGTTTGTTGTGAAATTTTATCTTTAACTTTTGATAAACTTTTCTCGAATTCAAGTCTAGAAATGGATAATAAATCAGATTTGCTGAAGTTCTCAAAAACAACAAATGATTCTATTCTATTGACAAGCTCTGGCTTTAGTTTTTTTCTCGCTTCTGCTTTTATATTTTCGCTTACGGCTTCTTTAGACTCGCTAGCTGCAGCAAAACCTACCTGATTGCTTTTCTTTGTTAGGGCTCCTCCAATATTACCTGTTAGAATAATAATTGTATTTCTGAATGAAATGAGCCTGCCAGAACTATCTGTTAACCTACCTTCTTCTAAAATTTGCAACAATAAATTGACAACATCTTCATGAGCTTTTTCTATCTCGTCAAACAAAAGTACTGCATGAGGTTTTTTTCTAACTTTTTCAGTGATTGCACCTGAAGAATCAAACCCTACGTATCCTGGGGCTGCACCAGTAAATTTAGCTGTTGAAGCTTGTTCAGAAAACTCTGACATGTCAAGATGAATCAAGCTTTTTTTATCTCCAAAAGCTAATAAAGCAACTTGTTTGGCTAAATAAGTTTTGCCAACTCCACTTGAACCCAAAAATAAAAAAGAGCCAATTGGTTTTTCTTCATCTTTTAAACCAGCTTTGTTTCTGATAATGCTTTCTGAAATAGTTTGAATCGCTTTTTCTTGACCAATTACAATGCTTTTCAATTGTTTGGAAAGATTTAAAAATTTATCCGCCTCAGACATGGAAATATCTTCTACTGGCACACCAGTTTTCTGAGATACAACTTGAAGTAATTCAGACTCTGATACAATAATATCTTGAGAGGTTGTTTTTTCTGCCCATTCTTCAAGTATTGTTTGGTATTTTTTCATCAAGGCATCTCTTTTTTTCATAATGACATTAGGCTCACTAGAGGTTTCTTCTTTTGCATAAAGCAAATCCATTTCTTCTTCTATCTTTAGTGCGGCTTCTGGACGCTTAAAGGCTGTGATTTTTGCTTTTGCTCCTGCTTGGTCAATTAAATCAATAGCTTTATCTGGAAGTTGCCGATCTAAAATATAACGAGAAGATAATTTTATAGCCTGTTCTAACAGTTCATTGGGATATTCTACTCCATGAAAAGATTCGTAACGGGATTTTAGCGCATATAGAATATTCAAGCAGCTTTTTTCGTCTGGCTCGTCAATATGTATTGGTTGAAACCTTCTATCTAAGGCTCCATCTTTTAAAATAGTTTTTCTGTATTCGTCTTGAGTTGTTGCTCCAATACACATTATTTCACCTCTAGCAAGAATAGGCTTAAGTATATTCGCTGCATCCATGGTTCCTTCTGCGCTACCCGCCCCAACAATGGAATGTATTTCGTCGATAAATAAAACGGCATTTTCGTCTTTTTGAATCTCTTCCATAGTTGCTTTTAAGCGCTCTTCAAATTGCCCCCTGTACTTTGTTCCAGCTATCATTCCAGCCAAATCTAAGGAATAAACCCTCTTTTGGTATAAAAATTCTGTAACCTGCCCTTTATTTATTTCTTGAACTAAACCTTCTACTACTGCAGTTTTTCCAACTCCAGGCTCACCTAATAGAATTGGGTTATTTTTAGACCTTCTGCATAAAACCTCGGCAATGTCTTCAATTTCTTTATCCCTTCCTATAACTTCATCATATTTTCCTGCCGCAGCTTTGTGATTCATGCAGTGAAAATAGTTTGATTTTAAACTGGCTTTACCTTGTTTTGATTGAGGCTCTGCATAAGCTTCGGGGTTACTACTCGAAAGCGAAAGGTATTGTTTTTCAGAGGAAAGCCTAGAAGATTCTAAAGTTTCTGACGATGCAGCTGAAATTAAAAATTGCGAACGAATTGTTAGGATGCAGGCCTGTAGGGAAACCCCCTCTTGGGAAAAGAAAGATGAGATTGGGGAGTCTTCTTTATTGAAAATAGATAAAAGTATGTGTTCTACTCCAATATAATCATGCTCGTGCTTTTCTGCTTCTAAAACGGCTCCACCTAAAATTGATTTATAACCTCCAGAAAAATAACTTTTCTTATTCGGGACTGTATTCGACTTTTTTAATCTCTTGGAGATAAAAATCGTAAGATTTTTTTTATCAATTGAAAAGTTATCGAAAAGCAAATCTAATGCTTGTGTGGATACCTTGCACAAAGCAAGAGATAAATGATCTTCATTGACAACTCTTTTATTGTATGCCAGCGCTAACTTTCGTGAAGCAGCAATGACTTCTTGAGCTCGAGGGGTAAAATTGGGTTTAAGTTCCATGTTCATAAAGAGATACACTAATCTACGTCGCTTAGTTTCATATAAATGTTATGATCTAGAATGTTTATATTATTTGCGAATAAAATATCGTCGCCCTTTCTTCCTGAAACGGTAATGATATTGCCTTTTTCTGGTAATATACCGCCTGAGTCAGTGTATTTTGATAAGGTTCTTCTGTTTCCAAAGTCACCCATCATAACATCCATAGAACCTACTTCGTCTGACATATTTAATTTAATATAAGGATTGCCATTTCTTGACTTGCGTTTAATTACATCTGTAACCGTACCTATAAATACATCTGATTCGTCTTTAGATAATAATCTAAAGTCTTCAGAGTCTTTAATGGAGTGACCACTAGATTTAAAAATAGAATTTAATTTACAGGTATAAGAATATCCTAATAATTTATTCTCAAAATACCAATTTGCAAAAAGTTCATGGCTTTTATTTTTGTCGTAAATTTTTTTATAAGAATCAAATTTCTTCTTGAAGGTTCCAAAACGCTTTTCCGTCATAAGTTTTTTTCCGTCATCTCCAACGAGTAAGCCTTTTTTTGCATCTGATATTGCTTTTAGTAAGCTATAATTATATTTTTCACCCAAAGCATAAAAGTTTCTTTTTTCTCTATCTGTTAAAAGGTTAAAAGACTGGGCTTCTAGCACTAAGAGTGATCGATTTGTCTTATAACTTGAAAGTGCTCCAGCCTGAATTAGGGAAGAGAGTGCTCCAATGTTAAGTCCCGCCTGTTTTGCGGCAATAAAAATATCATATTTATTTGGAGTATCGGACTCTCTAAAATCTCTAAGAGCTTTAAAAGATTTTTCGCTAACTCCTTTGATGCTATTCAACCCAAAACGGATATCTGAACTTTCAATTGCAAAATCAATATCAGATCTCGCTAAGTCGGGAGGCAAAAGCGAAAAATTAAAACGAGAAAGCTCTTGGCAAATTTTATTAATTTCTTCTTGTGGAGATGGCTCAAATTTAGTCATTTTTAATAGAGACAAAAAGAATTGTTGGGGGTGTTTAAATTTTAAATATACAGTCCAGGCCGATAAAATTGCATAGCTAATGCTATGGGATTTGTTAAAAGAATAATTCGCGCTATCTTCAGCAACTCTCCAAAGTATCTCTCCCGCCTCTTTCGGTAAGTTATTTTCTTCAATCTTATTTTGAATTTTTTCTTGCCAAGCTGGCATTTGATCTACTTTCTTTTTGCCAACTATTCTTCTGAGTTGTTCAGCTTCATCTAGTGTGAAACCTATCTTTACTGCCATCTGCATAAGTTGCTCTTGATAAAGAGGTATGCCTGCAGTAGGCCTAAGTATATCATCAAAAACTTCATGAACGCTTTGAAAATTTCCAGTCTCTCTGTAATCAGTATAGTTCGAAAGAAAGTCTAATGCCCCTGGTCTTGCAATAGCTATAACGGCACTCAGTTCATCAAGGTTTCTTGGTTTAATTTTTTTACAAACTCTAAAATCTGTATCTGCCTCGATTTGAAATATTCCATGTGGTGAAGACAAGTCTTGTAGGCTGTTATAAATCAACTGGTCATTTAAGCTAATATTATTTGGGTCTATATCTAAAGCTTTACAAGTGTTATATATAACACTTAAGGTTCTTAAGCCTAAGATATCAAATTTTACAGTTAACTCTGCAACCCAGTTCATATCATAACCGCTAACTATATCTCCATCCGAATTGGACTGTAGAGGACAAATATCTTCAAGTTTTTGATAAGAAATTGCAATTCCGCTTGGGTGTACTCCTGTGTTTTTATTGAGTCCTTCTAGTTTTTTGGCGATTTCTAAAACGTTTTTGTGTGATTGAGCCCACCGATTAAACTTTTCACTTTCTTCTAAGGACTCTTGTATTGCAAGAACTTTACCAAAACGCTTTGGTATAAAATCACTTACTTCATTAACCTCTTGCTCTGTTAAGCCCCCCACTAATTTTCCGCATTCTTTCACGCATAATTTCGAGCTTAAAGTATTAAGCGTTAATATCTTGCAGGTTCTAGATGGATATTTATCTTCGATATATTTAATGACTTTCTGCCTATGTTCGTAAGCAATATCATTATCTACGTCAGCCAAAAGACTTCCATCTAAATAAGTAATTCCTTCGTGTTCAATTTTTTTTGCCCTGCTTTTCGAAACAAACCTTTCAAAAAATAAATCATTTTCTAGAGGATCCACTTGAGTAACCTTAATTAAATATAATACTAGGCTTCCAGCAGCAGAACCTCTACCTGGGCCAGTAGGTATCTCATTTTTATGGCAGAAATTAAGAATGTCCCAATTAAGTAAAATATAATCCGTAAACCCAAGGTCTTCAAGGATTTTTAATTCTTCATCCATTCTTGATTTGTAATCTTTGAGTTTATTTTTTGGAACTTTTTTTTCTTTTAAACCTAATAAGCATAAAGCCCTAAGAAAATCAAAGTTTGAATCAGGCTTTTTTAGTCCAAGAGAATTATAAGTGCTTTCGTCTATAATGATCTCTGGCAGCCTAACTCCTGGGGGCGCAAAGTTTTCATATGTTTGAAACTCATCTAAAAAACTCATATTTCTACCTCCCACAATTGCTTTTTAAATACTTCGTAGTTAATGTTAATGTCATACAGTGCATCGTGAAGTTTACTTGGGTCGAAATCTATTTTATATTTTTTTGCACACATTTGCAAGCTTGTTCTTAAGCCTCTTTCTACTAAATGATTTAAACTATATTGCCAAGAAGTTAAGCCTTTGTTGAGGGGTTTTGTTAAATTTTTTGCAATACCTTTGGCTAAACAGTTGGTGTCAATAATTTTATTAATATAACTATAATCTGCGTTTTTATTTAAAAGCTTTCTGTGGATGTTATGAATGTATACATCGAACCCTAATACATTATGACCAACAGGTATATAATCTTTATTATAAAGAAAAGACTCAAAATGATCTAAAACTTTTTGTGGGCATACGGCAAGTTTATCATACTTAGACCTTGAAAACCCTGTAATTTTTGCTGCATCTTTAGATATATTTAAATCGTCCCACTTGATAAAGTAATCGTATTCTTGAAGGATTTTATTTTGATCTGCAATAATAAAGGATAGCTGCCAAGGTTTATTTTCTTCGCTTGCTAAATTCAGATTGCATGTTTCATAATCAAAAATAATAAATTTTTGTCGCTTATTAAACCTTAGTAAGTTATTATTCATATGGTTATACTTGTTCGAGGTAACTTTCTACGCAAAAATTTTTGCTACCACAGTGATCTAAATTTGGACACTCTAAAGAAGTTGATTTTCCTGACCAGTTTGATCTGTTGCAGATCAATTTATAGGTTTGAAAGGCTGAGAAATCAGATTTCTTATTGTAATAAATGCTCTTTACTTTTTCTGATTTAAAAGTGTTATTTTTCTGCATTACTGTCTTGATTTCATCCTGAACAAGACTATCAAAAGGTAAGCCGTTATCTTCTATAAATAATGTTGGCTCAGTAAAATTAAAATTTGGCATACATTTTGAAAACAAAAGTTTATTGTTAAAAATAAAGGAGTCATAAAAGGGTATTGATAATTTGAATAGATCATTGTCCCATAATTCTTTCAACTCTTTCAGTAAGATGCTAGAACCCCCTCCACTAAATGTCTTTGTATATACTTTGTTTAAAAGCTTACAGCCATCTCCGTTCTTTGCGAAGACTATAACTTTATGGCAGTCGCTCTTATCGGTAGAAGTATCTGATTCGCATACTGAAATTCTAAGACCCATAATAAATGGTATATCATAACATTTACTCATTTTAGCTGTTTCAAGAAAGCCTGTTAAGCTGTCTTCGACGAGTACTACTTTATCTAATTTAAGATCTCTTGCTATATCAAAAATTCCTTCTCCTCCGCCTAGTCGAAGAATACTTTTTCCTATACTGAAATGAGATTTAAATAAAGGGATCATATGTGGTATATACTACCACGAACCCTTTCTATTGTCAAGTGTCAAACTGATCTATTATGCTTTTGACAACCATCTCTCTTACTTTATCTTTTGATTCTGGCTGAGATGTCTTTTTGCTGATTAGATTCTCTGCCTCTGCAATTGAATTGTTAATAATATCTTTCATTTCGCCACTATAAATGGCATGCTCTTTAATGTAATCCGCTAAGATCAGAAGATTTTCTATTGCTGTTTTTTGTTTTTTATTCAACATCACTTTTGATTACACAAAAAACTTTCTACTGCAACTTCTTCAAAAGTTGGTAATTCAGTAAAATGAACTGGAGCTTGCATATAACAGCAGTCGTTAGAAACAAATGGGTTTGCTAAATACCTTTTTCCTGGTGGTAATGACAATACTGATATATTTCTATTATATATAGAGCAAACTCCGCTAAATGAAGAAACTCCATACCTGAAAAGTATATCGCTAGATATTAAATCGTGAAACGTTGACTTTAATTCTGTATTAAAATGGGTATATATGCTAAATTTTTTATCCTGAAACAATTCATCATCAAAAGATAAATCTAACTCTTCGTTAGAAAAAATATGAACGCTAATATGTTCCGCAACGAGGTTTCTTAATTTTCTGAAACAAGCTGGAATATAAGAAGGGGGCGGTTGTCGAATACCCCACATTAATTTTTCATGATTATCGTTATTTTTTTTTCTTTCTTCGTCGCAGTTCCTTATATGAATTGCCGCTTTAAGCCCTTTAGAATTGTGAAACTCTGTGGAGTTGTTTTTATCTGTTAGGTAATATTTATACCTTAATTTAGCTAAAAAATTAGAGGGGAATTTTATAGACTTAAATTCGCCAGAATTTCTGGCTAAATATGCAGGTATAATCTCAGGTCCTATATTAACTGCATTGCTATGGCGAGTAATATCTTGATAGCCTAGACCTAAATTAAAAAAATCTTCAAACTCTTCATATTTTTTTTTAAATGGGGTGTGTATATATTGGAAGTTGTTCTCTTCCGCATAGAGCATAGCATATATTCTTGAGTATATGTTCATGCCTATTTGATCTTCTCTATCTGCAGTTATTTTTTGTGGCATAGTACAGCTAAAGGGAAGCGAGATTTAACTTCTTCTACAGAAGTTTTTTTGTCTACAGCAAGAGATAGGTCAAGTATTAAGTCAATATCCATAATTCTATTGGAAGTATGATTTGTCGTAAATAAATTGGGACCAATATCCTGGCAATATTTATAAATTGCAACGTCATAATTTAAAATTAATGAAGTGCGTTTTTTACTATTGTCTTGTTTTTTAAACCAGTCATTGATTTCAGAAGGAGTCGTTGCTTTAAGCCACTGATTTTTACCGTTTAAATTTGCTTGTGATCTTTTTTGTGCAATCTCATTAATTAAAAATAATTTAACGGAATCAAGCAGCGAAAAAAGGAATTTTTTGTTTGTATAAATAGCTACTCCATTAATATGCTTCCAGTTTGTAACCGCACAATGTAAATTTAAACCTTTATAGGTGCTACCCGCAATTAAAAAATCATTAGATTTGGAAAAAGATAATAGCTTATCTAGCCAAGAGTATTGCAAAGATAAAACATCTGTTTCAAGCATTAAGAAATGAGTGTGCGAACTTTTTTTTAAGAAATTCATGGCCCCAAAAAATAGAGAGTTTGGGCCAGCACTCAAACCAAGCTTGCTTTCTGCTTCGATTCCTTCGCCTCTTTTTTGATACTTATTATCTTTACTATCTATTTTTAGAAAGTGAAGCTTTGCTTTCCCTAAAATATTTAAAGGTATATCTATGATGATATCATTAATATCTACGTTAAAAAAATTATTAAAAATAAAATAAAAAGAAAAGCTATGATTTGAGCTTGCTGGATATTCTACAAACATTTTATATAAACAGCGCTTCAACCTACCCGACTCATAATCTTGTTGGGTTAGTAAAAAAGCTAAAGCTAAATCATGATTATATTTATTCATTAATTAAAGCTCTTTGAAAATTTTCGTAACCTTCTTGCAAGGTATTGATTGGCGTGAAGTCTACACCAAATGGATTGCATTCAAAAGTCCAAGACTGAAAGCTTCTTCCCTCTTGATCTTGGATATAAAAAAATCCTACTAATGATTCACAGTCATCCATATCTTCATGTTTTATTTCGTAAATTTGATTGTTTTGAGTGAAGTTAATTTTAGAGCCATTGTTTTTTCTTATAATAAGTTTGGTGTTTTGTTCTCCAAATAACTCATCCATAAAAAAAGAAATTTTGTCTTTCCCAAATTCACAGAAAGAGAAGTTAAAGTTTTTAGCAATTTCTGGAGGCCGCCTTGTTGATTGAGGACCTAAAAATTCTTTAAGTTCTATTTTTAACATGTCAGAATGAGAGATGTTTAAATCCATGAATGAAAATTTGTAACAATCTTTTGGGTGGCCTCCGTTTCTCAATATAGAATAGCTCGCGTCATCATTAAGTTTGAAAAGTTTCATCACAATATTAGAATTATCTGGTATGTTAGACCTCTTGTCTTCCCAATGAATTTCTGCTTTAGATGGTTCAAGTTTAAGATGAAATAAAAAATTGTCTTCTTGAATGGGGAGAAAACTTTTAAAAAGATTAACTTTTTTGGGAGTAAAGGCTCTATCTGAAAGAGTTTCTTTGAGTGATAATGATTTCTCACATAGAGATTTTAATTCCTGAAATTTTAAAAGACATTTGCCTTGACAATCTTCAAGCACTCTTTTTAGATATCTATAATAAAGCGTTTGTATTTGCCTATCTTTTTTAAAAAAGATTTTTAACATTGATGGGTTGTTACTTCTTAAACTTCCATTCGACCACACTATTTCTCCTCCTCTGCAGTTATCTTGCCTCCAATTGCCAGCTTTACTTTGTCCATCTAAATGGATGTTATTGCTTTCTTTATACATGCAGCCAGAAAATTTAGACCAACCATTAAGGTCTTCAGTGCTTAACTTAATTAAGTATTCTTGTATTGAGTCTTCTATAAAATGCGTAACTTCAGGAGAATAAAATCTAGAAACTAATTCTTTAAAAAAATCTGTTTTTATTATGCAGCAATTATCTTGATTTCCAAAAGATATCCTACAATCTTCCCAATATTGATTGGCTATATAATCTGGGTGATTGTCCATAGGTAAGTTTCTCCACCAATCTTTATTTAATCCTTCTTCCGAACTTCTTGGGAACATTAAGATATTTACAAAACTGGGAAAATGAATCAATAAATTTTCTACATCCACCGAAAGAAGCTGATCTGTAAAAATAGTATCATGATTTAATAATAAAACGAATGGGGTTTTTATTTTGTTTGAGTCCCACGCTTGTTGATAATTTAAAGTCAGTCCAATATGCTTGTCTGAACAAATTAATTCACAACTTTTAAGATTCTGTTTGATATTTTGCAAATATTCTTTGTATTCATCTTGTTTATTTTGAAAATTTGACTTAGGGTTTAATCCATCTGCGCAAATAATAAATTTGCAATCCTTAAATTGGGAATTTAAAATAATCCTATGTATTAATTCTAACATAATAGTGTCTGAATTAAACCGATGTGGGCTTGTTGCGCATACTATTGTTACTAGATTTTTCATAATGTAATTATAATATATACGTTAATAATATTTTCAAAATGCTATTAAAAAATATCAATAATAATAATATAATATTTGTCCACATTCCTAAAACTGGAGGTGGTAGCTTAGAAAACGTTCTGTTGAAAAATAAATTCAAAGAAGAGGATATCCAGGAAGAAAGAAAAAAAATCCATAGTTATAAAAGAAAATGGACTCAACACAGTTGTATCAACGGTATTATTGAGAGATATGGCATTCAAAATACTCACTATTATTTTAAATTTGCTTTTGTTCGAAATCCTTGGGATAGAATGGTAAGTGAATATATGTATATCAAAAATCATGGAGGGTGTGCTTGTAGAGGTAATATTAGAAAAATGCCAAAAAATTTTGAAGAGTATATAATGAATAATTTTAAATGCAGTTGGCGGGAACATGTTAGTGACCAATATAGTTTTATACATAATTCATCAGGAGAAAAGATGGTAGACTTCGTTGGCAGATTTGAGAACTACCAAGAAGACGTAGATAAAATCATGAATAGAATAGGTATTCGAAATTATGACCTTCCAAATATTAACCAAACCCGCAACCTCAAGCAAAAAATAATTAAGCCGTATTGGTTATATTACAATAATGATACAAGAAAAATCATAGAACAGAAATATAAAAGAGATATTGAAGCTTTTAATTATAAATTTGAAGAAGGGTGAACTGTTATATCTTCTAGCATTTCATTTAAATTGTTTGAAGAAGTAAATCTAATCCAGCCAAAAGTATCTATATATGGTTTAAGGAGCTTGATTATATTTGGCAGGGTTAGTTCAAAGGTTTCTATATCCTCTATGCTATTTAAAATTCTTGATCGCGAATTAAAAATGAACTCCAGCAATTCTCCCGCCTGAAAAGAATTACAGCTTAAAAAGCTTATGTTTTGCCAGTTCATAAAGTGCATAATTGAATCTGGCTCCCAACTTTGAAAAGATTTATTTAAGATAAATGGAGAAGAATAATAAAACTGATCGGTTTGATTGAGTTCTGCTAAACCTATTAAGGGTTTGAATGAATATACTTCTTCGTAACTTGGGTCACGTTCCCTTCTAAAAGATTCAAAAAATAATGCTAAGGATTCTATGTATAACACTGATTTCTCAATAAAATCATTTTCTATTAACGCCACCTTAAAACCTTGTTTTGTCCATGATTCATAGTAATCTTTAATGTTAAACTTTGAAGTGGATTGTTTAGGGTCAATATAAGAATAAATTGAAAGGGTTCTTTCTGATAATGAAAAATCAAAAATGTTATTTTTTATAGACCTGTTTTTATAGTAGGATATTATGGATTCAGTTTTTGGAATATATGTTTCATATAATAAATTATCAAAAAATGTTCTTCCCCTAAAATATTCTTGCATATTGATGTCTGTATTTTTTTCGTAAATGAAACTTGATAAATCATCTTCAGTTAAGGTGATTAAGTGCTGAGACTTAAGCATGAATCGATTATTTTTTACAAAATCGCTGTAGTTATAATTGATTTTTAATGTTTTAAGAAAAGAAGTGGTTAAGAATTCTTTTATTTGTGAAAGATCGAAGATTGAGAAGTGGTCTAATATTCTCGTAGCCTCTTGATAATGAAAAAATTCTATTTCTGAAGTTTTCTCTACGTTACCTAAAGCTCGTATATAAAAACTATCTGGAAGCCCAGAGGAATTTAGGAAATCAATAAACGCTTTTTTTGTTGATTCTTCGTTGTCGGTTTTTTCTGTAAATAAAGACTTAGTCTTATCAAAAGGGTCCCTAAATAAAGCATATAAATCTACATTATAATCGAAACCCCAACTCTCCGTGTCTTTTATGAAATTAAAAATGATATGTCTAATATTATAATTACCAAACTCATGACTGTTTGGTATTGTAGAAATTAAAAAAGGCCTTAAGAAATCTTTGTTTTCAGCAAAAATATTTTTAAAATGTGTAAAACTCAATAAGTTTGGGCGGGTAACATTAAAGCCCTTTCTGAGGCCATGAATAAGTCTATCTGCAAGTAAAAATATATCACAACCCATCTTTTCTCCAAAGTCAATTCTTACTCTGTAAGGTAGCGAATATTGTTCGCGTATAGAGTTTGGTGTAGATAGCACTGAATTGGTTATACAATTAATAAGCCAGTTTCCTGCTCCTCTTGGCTGCCTTAAAAAAAACATACAAGAATCTTTATCTTCATCTTTTTTTGGAATTTCAATATTTACCTGATAATTTTTTCGCCAATCCTCGAGCGCTTGATATTCTTTTTGGTGAATAATTAAAGTATTTGGGTGTAACTCTAAAATATCTTCTGGAGTTAAATAGTAATCCGTTGGGTCACTAACGTTGGTAATAAAATCGGTATTTATAAATGGCGTTGCGTGAGTAATTAATGATTGGCCTTTGTTTGTTTTAAAAAATTGATCTATTAAAATGTCGAAATTTACACACCAGTTAGATGGATTAATAATTTTCTTATTGTAAGATTTTGTTTCTTGAATGAAATTTAGTAGCTCTGGTGAGTTTTTATAAATTGCAATTCCATTTAAATGATCTTTATAATTTAATACATAATGCCATTTATTGTGGCCTTTATATTTACTGCCAGCGATAAGAAATTCATTGTTCTCTGCATATTCTAATATGTGATCAAACCAGTTATCTTTTATTACCATGCTGTCATGTTCAAGCATAAAGAAATTTTTATGTTTATAATTACTTAATAATATTTCAATAGCTAAATAAAACCCCAAATTTGGACCAGAAGCTCCACCTAGCGGAGGTAATTTTTCTGGCATTGCATTTTCAACTGATAAAACTTTTCCAGAAGAAATGTCTATCTCATGTTGCCGAATATATATATCTTCTTCTTTGGGTATTTTTTCATCAATTAAATAGATTTTATTGATATTTGGATGGGATTCAAACTTAAGAAGTGATTCGTAATTTGATACTGGCCCACGATTAAAACAAAAGAAAAAATCAAATTTGTATTTTAAGGAAGGGGTTTTATTTAAATAATTCTCAAGAAGTTTATGAAGATACCCTTCGTCAAATTCAAAATGAGTACAAGGATCAAATATGGCTAATGTGTCTGTATATTCCACATATATTATATAGTTTAATTATCTTTTTTAAAAGAATTTAAGCATGATATTATAAAAGATAAATTGTCATAATCTATTCTGTTTATATTCAAGTTAGAATTTGTAGACCCTATTCTAAATCCAGACTCGTTTTCCTCTGAGCAAATTAGATAATCTATAAAGTCATGTGCCCCATAGTTTTTTAACCACTGCCAATAAAAAGAGCGTGTTCCTGAATTACACTCTAATAAAATTGAATCAAATGCAAAAGTTTTTGCATATAGAGTAACATCTCTAAAGCAATAAATTTTAGAGGGGGGTTCAGTTAAAACCGAATCTATAATTAAATTAGAAATATTATACTTAGTCTAAATGGTTTTTCGAAATTTCAAAATTTAAATTTTGCTCCAAATTTGCTTCGGGTAATGGAGTAAACCAAAAAGATATATTGTACCGTTTTCTTCTTAAAAGCCCACTATCTGTATCCACCTGATCTAATGGTGGCTCAAAAACCGAAACTGAAGAAAATTCAGGCTGTTCTACTGATATGTAATCTGACATTCTCTCACAGATATTCCATAGCAAATACCTAACATCTTGATTTGCGTCATTAGCTAAATTTTCTGTACCGTGTTTAAAGTCATCCATAGGAATAAATATCCCTGATTCGCTATTGCCTAGAGTAATGGATGATGATGGGGCCATGTACTGTCCAGGGTGAGAGGATGCAGTCTGTATCCCGTCTCCGTTTGGACCTGGAAAAATTCCTGTAAGTTCATATATATTCATGCTTTTGGTAAGTTAGTGGTTGTGTGATAAGTTATTTTTTAGATTCTTTTTTCTTTTTTTGCGCCTTTTTCCAAGAGTCTGGATCTGGCCGATCTTTATCTCCTGGTTTTGCTGGTTTATAATTTTTACCCATTCTCCTTTTTTTGTCTCTTATGTTGTCCCACAAACCCCGTTTAGCTTCTGACTCTTCTGGTTTTTCTTCTGATTTTTTATCGGAAGTCTTTTTGTCGGCAGATTTTTTATTTTTGCTTTGATTTTTAAGAATTTTTTTTTGTACTGCTGGAGGTAATTTTTTTTGTTTTTCTGTTAGTTCTGCTTCTGACTCATCTAGGAATGCAAGAATTTCTTCATCTGTCATGTCGGAACCTTTTGTAATTTTGTTTACGCTTTTTCCCGACCACATTCTGCAACTCCAATATCTAGCCTTCCATTTTGGACCAGGGTTACTACAATTATGTCGAGCTCTAAAAGATTTTCTTCTTTCGGGGTTATCTCGTTTGATAGACATATTGGGGTCTCCAAAGTTGACTTTAACTACATTTCCTTTGTCATTTTTTACATAAACCGAAAACTTTTTTGGGCCCCCAGAAGTCCTAAAAGGTTTGTTTAAAGTTTTACCTTTATTTTTTTCTTCCGCCCACGCTTCTGTACTCATTACTTCTTCCGAACCTTCAGTTTCGCAAGCGTAACACTCCAAGTATTTAATATTTTCTGAAAAATCTAATTCCATATCTTATATTGTTACACAAAAAAGCCGCCCGAAGGCGGCTTTAATTTGTAATATTTTGAGATTAATTACTTTTTGTCGCAGCAACCATGCTTGTTTAGTAATCCAACGATAAGTAGTAAAGTGATTAAACCTGCCAAGCTCGCTCCTGGACCTACAAAACCATTTACAATGGCTTGAATATTGCCAATAACGTTCATACCTGCAGCTTCACCAAAGACAACTTGTGCTACAACAAGTAAGCCAATGATTGAAACCAATAACCCGAATAGACCACTGATTGCAGTCTTGATTGTTTTTGTGATATTTTCCATAATATTATTATTGTGTTAATTAGAAATTGACATTAAGAGCGATTCCGAAGATATTATCTTCGGCTGAAAGATCTGAATCAACGTAATCATAGGTCAATTCAATATCTGCTGATTCAGAAATGCTAACAGATGTTCCTGCGCTAAGAACATAGTAAGTTTCATCCGTAGTTTCTGTGAGGTCTGTGTAACCATATAGAGCTCCAAGGCTTACAGTAAGATCTTTTAAAGTTACATCATGAGAAACTGACCCTTCAAAAGTATAAAGGTCATCATCAGTATCTCTAGCAACATAAAGACCAGGATTAAGTGCAGAGTTGATGCCAACTTCTGCAGCAACATCTAGATCTGCGTCTCCATTAAGAGTTTCAAAATGTTCAAGTCCAACATAAACATTAAGAAGTTCTCCCAGTTGTGCTCCAGCTCCTCCCTTAATAAGATATGTATCTTCTTCAGCTCCAGTTGGCTGGTTAGAAAAAACAGATCCGCTTAGCCGAAGCCCAGAAACATCTGCTGAATAACCTACAGACGCTTGAAGAGCCTCTGCCGAAACAAGACCCCCTCTTCGCACATAATCTGAGGAGTAACCCAAAGAAAGTGCTCCTGCGCCAAGCAGGGATACGTTAGAAATCAGGGCCAAAACGGCCGTAAGAATAGTGATTTTTGTTTTCATAATAAAAATAAAGTACTATTGTATGGTTAAGAAAATTAATTTCTATTTTTTTTATAGCTTTTTATACATTTTATAATATCTTCATCAATAGGCTCCAGAGTGTGAAGAGAATCTATTAAAAACGTGCCTAATTCCGTATGTTCTTCGTCTAAAGTGATTTCTGGAATTGATTCAACTTCTGCGATGAAAAAATGAAATGGCTTATCTGAGTGAATAATTTTTTGAAATTTAAATAATTCTAAAGGTAATTTTACCCCTGATTCTTCAAATAATTCTCTCTGAGCTGCTGCTTGTGGAGTTTCATTTTCTTCTATTGCTCCTGCAAATGGAGACCAAAAACCTCCATAAGAAACAGGAACTCCTTTCCAGAAAGGAATTCTTTTAGCTAGAACAACTAAGTCTCTAGACACTAAAGCCACCCCCGCTGCTTCCATCAAAAATCGTCTTCTAGTGAACCACTTTGTTGATATTCTCTAACCCTTCTTTCGAAAAAGTTTCCCATAGCTTGAACATCTACAACTTCCCCAAGCCAAGGAAATGGATTATTATCGCTAGGAAATCTATAATCTAAACCAATTGCTTCAAGCCTGCGATTGCCTATATAATGCATATAGTCTACAAACATATTAGCGTTTAAGCCTAGAATGCCAGTTGGTAATACGTCGTGGGCATATTTAATTTCTAATTCAACAGCTTTTTTAATATGCTCTACAAATTCCTCTTGAATAGCTTTGGTCCATATAGAAGGGTTTTGCTCTATTAAGGTATTAATTAAGTATGTGCCAAATGCTATATGAGAACTTTCGTCTCTTAAGGTATATTTGATTTGATCTGATATTCCTTGAAGTTTATTTTGTCTACCTAAAGCAAGCAACATAGCAAAGCCACTAAAGAAAAATGTCCCTTCACACACAATCCAATAAGTTAAAAAGTTTCTTAATATTTCTTGCTTACCTTCTTTGGAGTGCGGATTAAAGTCTTGCCTGCTAATATCGTTCGTGATCTCCATTAAAAAATCATCCTTAGCTTTGATACTAGGAATTGTTTCGTAAGCCGTAAAGACTTCGTCTATATCTAAATCTAAACTGTCGCAGATATATACAATAGTTAAATTGTGAAGACTCTCTTCAAATGCTTGGCGCAAGATATACTGGCGGCACTCAGCGTCTGTAATATACTTAAAGGCGCTAAGCAAAAGATTATTACCAACCAAAGACTCAGATCCAGC
>Ga0181568_10002398_pt1 | contig 17055 bp, 15 predicted proteins | sample 101ome_20_FD_133758 | JGI IMG/M metagenome (GOLD analysis project Ga0181568, IMG submission 133758) | Coastal salt marsh microbial communities from the Groves Creek Marsh, Skidaway Island, Georgia - 101404AT metaG (megahit assembly) | ecosystem: Environmental > Aquatic > Marine > Intertidal... | reverse complement strand
TCATTCAGATGATTTTCCAAACGCCAAAGCCGCAGATAAAATGAGTATTGCCTTACCTCTTCACTCAAAGATGACTGACGACGATTATTTAAGAGTAATTAAAACCATTCTTGAGTTTCTAATCTAATGAAAAAAAGTATTGGTTTAATTTTATTATTATCGTTGTTAGTAAATGTCGTATTATTAACTAAATATAATGTAGTGCAAAAAGTTGTTTCCAGAATTATAAAGCTAAATAAAATAAACGTATTAACTATTAGTGATCTCAAAAAAGGCAATCAAATGTCAGTCTATTTTTTAAATAAATTAAACGTTGAAAAAAAAAAGTCTCCTAAAGATGTAAATTCTAATACTAGTACTCCGTTAAGTGATAACTTATTTATTTCACCAGGATTTTACTCTATAAAAAAAAATATTTATGATTTCAATAAGGAAGGACTATACAGAATAATGTCGCCTGGTAATGGCGTATTTATTCACAAAATTGTTTTTACAGAAGATTTAGATGCATTGCTGAGTTCATTAAGTTGGCTAACAAGTCATGGTAATGTGGATAATAAGTTAACAAATAAATTGTTAATAAAAAAACTTCACAATGATAAAATTTATGTAACTTGTGGGGTAATAACTCAGTTAGCAGTAAAAATATTAAAAGAAAAAGGTTTCAAGGCTCGTTTTGTTATGAGCATGGCAAAACCATCAAATTGGAATTCATATAACAATGGCCACTCTTTAATCGAAGTTTTTAATGAACGTTATGAAAAATGGGTGTTATATGATTTAGATAATAATTTTTATTTTGTTAATGAAAAGGGATTACCCTTATCACTAATTGAAGCAATATCTAATATCTCAAATGGAAATTATAAATTAATACCGCTATCTAATGATATTAAGGTTTATGATATGAAAAAGTTCAACTTATTCTCAGAAGTAATTGTTAATAATATCGATACTTGGTATAAAAGATGTATGTTGATCCAATTAATTAAACATTCAAATAAAATTTATTTTTATAATAAAGAATTTAAAAAAGATTTATTGTCATATTCATCACAATTTTATTTTAAGGATAAGGATGACTTTATGGACTTATTTTATAGGTAATTAATATTTATATGTGCGGCATAACTGGAATAATTAACTTTGATTTAGAGCCAACTTCTGCAACTCTACTTAAACAGATGACCGATGCCATTAAGCATCGAGGCCCTGATGGTGAAGGCCATTTCATTTGGAATAATGTCGGTCTAGGACACCGCAGATTAGCTATTATAGACTTGTCTCAAGCAGGTAATCAACCAATGCAATCACAATGCCAGCGGTTTATTATTACCTACAATGGAGAAATATATAATTACAAACAAATTCGAAAAGAACTTAAATCAAAAGGCTATCAATTTAAATCTAATACAGATACAGAAGTAGTCCTTTACTCATATGTAGAATGGGGAGATTCATGTGTTAAAAAATTTAATGGTATGTTTGCCTTTGCTATTTTAGATAAACAAAACAAAAATCTTTTTTTAGCTCGCGATCGTTATGGTATTAAACCACTATATTATGCATTTAATGGCAACCAGTTTTTGTTTGCGTCAGAGCAAAAAGCAATCCAAAATCATAACACATTTCAATCTAATATAGACTATGAAGCATTATTAGAATATTTCACCTTTCAAAACATTTTTACTGATAAAACCTTTTTTAAATCCATTAAATGTTTTCCAGCAGGAAATCATGCAACCATATCAACTCAAAATCCATCCTCAACGCTATCATTAACACAATATTGGGATTTCCATTTTGAGGAACCAACCAATCCAAAAGCAGAAGAAGACTATATCGAAGAATTAAAATATTTATTTAATAAAGCAGTAAAACGCCAATTAGTAAGTGATGTTGAGATTGGCACCTATTTAAGTGGGGGGATGGACTCGGGTGCCATTACAGCAATTGCTGCCAATGATTTGCCTTATATTAAAACCTTTACTTGCGGGTTTGATACAAGAACAGCCCAAGGTATTGAACTAGGATTTGATGAGAGAGAAAAATCAGAGTATATGTCTCATTTATTTAAAACTGAACATTATGAAATCGTCTTAAAAGCCGGGGATATGGAACGTTGTTTACCTAAATTAACGTATCACTTAGAAGAACCACGGGTCGGACAATGCTATCCCAATTTTTATATCGCCCAATTAGCTTCAAAATTCGTGAAAGTGTGTTTATCAGGGGCTGGAGGAGATGAATTATTTGGGGGATATCCATGGCGATATTATCGAGCCGTTGTAAACAATAATTTTGAAGACTATATCGATAAATATTATAAATTTTGGCATCGATTGATCCCAAATAAAGAAATTAAAAATGTATTTTCACCCATCTGGAATGAGGTTAAACATGTCTGGACACGTGATATATTTAGAGATGTATTTAAATCTCATTCTGATCAACTAACAACACCAGAAGACTATGTAAATCACTCGTTATATTTTGAAGCAAAAACTTTCTTACATGGTTTATTAATAGTTGAAGATAAAATGAGCATGGCTCACTCTTTAGAAACACGAGTTCCATTTTTAGATAATGATTTAGTAGATTTTGCTATGAAAGTTCCCGTAAAATATAAATTAGGTAATTTGAGAAAAGTAGTAAAAATAAATGAAAATACCCCAGGTCCAAAAACGCAACAATACTTTAAAAAAACAAAAGATGGAAAATTATTACTTCGAAAGGCAATGAAACAGTATATCCCAAAAGAGATAACCAATCTTGAAAAACAAGGATTTTCTGCTCCTGATCAAACTTGGTTTAAAAAAGATAGCTATGACTACATACAAGAAAGGGTATATAATCCAAATTCAAAGTTATATGATATATTAGATTATAAATCCACCACGAAATTAGTTGATGAACATATTAATGGAGAACAAAATCGAAGATTGTTTATTTGGGGTTTATTGAATGTGGGAGAGATATTAAATTCAGTTAAAGGAAAAAAAACATGGTGATGGTTTTTGTAAAAAAATTTATAAGTATAGTTTTTGAGGTTTTGATTTTACCGGTTTTAATATTTTTTTTAATTTTATCTAAATTTAAACAAAAAAAAATAGATGTAGGATTAGGACCAGAGCCTTTAATTAATAATATTTATCATAAAAAAGCACTTCAAGCATACAACTATACTGCAGAAACATTCACGGATGTACCCTATTCTATAACATCTGACTTTGATATTATTCTCTCATCTAAATTCAAATTTATTCCAATAAAAATTAAACTATTGCTATTTTTTATTGTTAGTTTATTCAGATATAAATGTATATATATCTACTTCAATGGAGGGCTTTTATATCAAACCATATTACTTTGGAAGATTGAACCGTTTTTATATAAGTTTTCAGGGGTTAAAGTAGTTGTTATGCCTTATGGATCAGATATTCAAAATATGAGTTTATCTAATAATCTCTACTTAAAACATTGCTACTCAAAAGATTATCCTTTGCATAGGAAAAAGTTAACACAAATATACAAAAAGTGTAATTTATGGACTGATTATGGAGATCATATTATTTCAGGTTGTGAATGGGTTGACTATATGCATTATTGGGATACATTAATGCTTGGACATTTTTCAATAGATACAAACTTATGGAAACCTGAAATAAATAAAAGTAGTAAGAAAATTAGAATTCTTCATGCACCAAATCATCGTATGCTTAAAGGAACTAGAATTTTTATTAATATTATAAATGAATTAATTCAAGATGGTTTTCCATTTGAACTACAACTATTGGAAAAAGTTACAAACTCTGAAATAAAAACAGCAATTGCGAAAGCCGATATTATTGCAGATCAACTTGTAGGTGGCTGGTATGCCATGTTTGCTATTGAAGCAATGGCAATGGAAAAGCCAGTTATATGTTATTTACGAAAAGATTTAGAAGAATTATATATTAAAGCTGGTTTAATTGACTTAGGTGAAATACCAATTATAAATTGTAATCCTCTAACAATAAAACAACAATTAATTGATGTATCAAATAACCGAGAGCAATTAAAGAATCTCGGCATTAAATCAAGACAATTTGTATTAAAACATCATTCATTAAAGGCAACAGGAAAGGTATTTAAAAAAATAAATGAATCAATATTAAATTAAATTTTATCTAAATAAAGTTTAGTTAATATTAATATATAAAGGATTAAATAATGAAAAAAATTTATTCGTATTTAATAAGAGGGATTAAAGTAGTTAAGCGGCTAATACTAAGAAAGTCCGGCCAAACAGATGTACTTTATAGATTACTTTATAACCTAGTTCATGATAAAACAGAGTCGCTAGAATTAATAGGCACTCAAACCGTAAAATCATTTTCTAAACAATGGGATACATACAAAGAAGGACGAGCTCTTTTAACCGATCCTAAATTCAAAAATAATGTAACTAAAATTCTATGTAAAGAAGAACTATTAGTAGATGAATCTTGGTTTAAAGGTAAAAAAGTTTTAGATGCTGGGTGTGGAAATGGACGATGGAGTTATGGGTTTGCAAAAATGGGAGCCGATATTACGTGTATAGATATCAACCAGTCCGCAATTGAAGAAACTAAAAAAGCGTTAGTCTCTTTTAATGTTAATAAAACATTTATTCAAACATCTTTAGAAGATTTACCAAATCATCTAAATGATGAAACATTTGATTTAGTATTTTGTTGGGGCGTACTTCATCATACTAAAAAGTTTAATCAATCATTTGAAAATATCTGTTGATATTGTAAAAAGCAAGGTCTACTATATCTATATTTATATGGTAGAGAATCAATATCCTATGATAGGATATTAAATTTTTTAAAGAAAGAATATATTATAACTCATTAATTTCAGAAGAAGAGAAATATAAATTTTTACTTGAGAAAGCATGTGGAAACAAAGAACAAATTCATAACTTTCATGATGAATATGCACCACTAATTAATAGGCGTTTGATGTTTAATGAAATAAAGGAATTTTTAAAAAAAGAGATTTTATAAATATTATAAGAACCATAGATCATACAGAATTATTTGTTCGAGCTCAAAAGAAAACTACGAACAATGATATTCCTTTTTTACAACCAAAAAAACCTCCATATTGGTTTCAATCTATATAAAAATTTCTAAATATTAATAAAAACTTTTTGAAATACAAAATCTAGATGTATTTAGAGCAACATTTAGAGTATAACTATCGAGCATAGAATAGCCAGTAAAAGTAAGATGTGTTACAGTTTTGTATCATGAAAAGGATATTGATAACCGGCTATAATGGTCTGTTAGGTAAACTAGTTTGTCAAAAATTATGTACACAGAATGAACTAATTGGTATTGGTAGAAGCAAATCGCCAGATATAAAAGTTATTTATTGTGACTTATCATCTAGTGATTGGTCTATAGATTTATTACCCAAAACATGTGATACCATTATTCATCTAGCTCAATCAGACAAATTTAGAGAATTTCCTGAAGAAGTCCATGATATATTAAATGTAAACACATTTAGTACCATTAAATTACTAGATTATGCAAGAAAAAGTAATTGCAAACAGTTTATCTATGCCTCATCAGGAGGTGTATATGGACAAGGAAATAAATCTTTTAAAGAAGACTCCCTTATTGAATTACAGAATATAAATTTAGGATTTTATCAAAATTCAAAAATTTGTTCGGAAATTTTAATTAATAATTACAAAAAAATCATGGATATAGTGACGCTTAGGTTTTTCTTCATTTATGGAGCACAGCAAAAAGATCATATGTTAATACCAAGATTGATAAATAAAATATTACATGATCAAGAAATCACACTAGAGAAACCAAATGGACTTAAAATAAACCCAGTTCATGTGGATGATGCAGCTGAGGCAGTAAAAGCAGCAATAAATATAAAAGGTTCTCATGTAATAAATGTGGCCGGAAAAGAAATACTATCTCTCAAAGCTATTATTGATATGATCGGACAGAAAACAAACAAACTTCCAAAAGTTAAAACATGTCTAGAAAAAGAAGCAAAACATATTATTGCAGATATTACTAAAATGAAAAATTTATTGCATCAACCAGCCATAACATTTAATGAAGGAGTTCAAAAAGTAATCCAGAAGTACTCTACTTTATATCAATAAAATCCCTTCTATATTTCAAAAAAATCATTTTCACTAAAAAGTCCTAACAGTTTCTTTCAATTTAATCAATATTCAACAGGATTAACATAATGATAAAATTAATCTAATTTCCAAATTAATGTTAAATAACGAATAAAATTTATACAATTACACAGTAAAACTAGATTAATATTATTTACAACAAACATACAGCATAAATTAGTTCGATATTAATTAAAATTTAATTAACCTAACTACTTTTTAAGAGTTTTAGTCTTTGATTATATACTTACGAATTACTAAATATTTTTGATTAATTTATTTATAACTCTAATAAATATTACGATATACAAAGTTGTGAATTTATAATACATTATGAATTAGATACAATTAAAAATAAATATATTTATGATAAAAACTTATTTTCACATGAAATACAAAAATCAAATTTTAAAGAAAATATAATGTTAGTTTGGCATTTAACAAATCAAAACTATAAGAGAAAGATAAAATGAATGAATCTAATGATTTTACATTATCAAGATATAAACAATACTTGGATACGATAAAAAAAGATTGGGATATTATTTTATTTAATGAGATTAATAGTTTTGATTTAAAGGATAGACCCAAAGCCTTAATTCGTCATGATATTGATTTGTCTTTACAACAATCATTGGAAATAGCAAAACTGGAAAAGGAGTTGGGTGTTAAGACAACTTATTTTATCCATTTACAAAATGAATTTTATAATGTTTTAGAAGATAATTCACAACAAATTGTTAGAAATATTATTAGTTTAGGGCATGATATTGGGGTTCATTTTGATATAAACTCATATTCTAATAAAATAAAAAAAAATGAAGACATTGATTTTTGGGCAATATTTGAAAAAAACATCTATGAGCAATTATTTGATTGCAAAATAAACACGTTATCATTACATAATCCAACGCTAATAAAGATTAAATTTAATCAAATGGAAGATTCAATTGGAGGGATGCTAAATACGTATGGAAAAGTTATATTTGATAAATTCAAATATATTAGTGACTCTAACGGTTATTGGCGGTTTGAAAAAATGGATGATTTTCTTAAAAAAAATAAAAATGAAAACATTCAGTTTTTATCACATCCTGGATGGTGGACTCATCAGAATTTTAAACCAAGACAAAAAATACAATCATATGTTAGTGATAGAGCAAAAAAAACATTAAAAAATTATGATAGTATATTAAAAAAATCAGGTAGGAAAAACATACAATGATACAAGAAAAAACAACACGTAATATTATCAACTTTTTAAAAAATAATGATTTATATATTTCTGATAATGGAATAAATCAAGAGGTAATATCTGTATCAAATATAAATGCCACAACTAAACAGTCATTGGCTTGGACATCAAAAAATAAAATAGTAGTTGAAAAATTAAATTGTGGTATTTTAATCGTTCCAGAAGAATTCACAGAAAATAGTAATCAAATTTCAATAATTAAAGTTACAAATCCAAGAATTGCATTTGCACTAATTGGTAATTATTTTTTTATTGATCAAAAAGAAGACTATAAAATAAGTGACTTTGCAGTAATTGATAAAAATATTATTTTAAATGACACGGTATCTATTGGTCATAATTCAATTTTAGAAGGAGATATTAGAATTGGTAATAATGTTAAGATAAAAAATAATGTCTCAATCATTGGTAAAGTAACTATTGGAAATAATGTTGTGATAAAATCTGGGAGTGTAATTGGTGATGATGGCTTTGGTTACTTTAAAGAGAATGCTACCTCCAGCTGGGAGAAATTTCCACATTTTTCAGGAGTTACAATTGGAAATAATGTTGATATTGGATCTAGTACATGTATAGATCGAGGTGTTTTATCCGATACAATAATTGAGGATAATGTCAAAATTGATAATCTATGTCATATCGCTCACAATGCTATTATTGGAAATGGATCTGCAATTGTTGCCAATACTACTATTTGCGGTAGCGTTAAAATTGGTAAAAATGTTTGGGTTGGTCCAAATTCAGTAATAAGAGATAAATTGCAAGTAGAAGATAATGCATTGATTGGTATTGGAAGTGTTGTAACCAAAAATGTCTTAGCAAATACAACTGTGTTTGGTGTTCCAGCAAAAATTCATAAAAAGTAATGATTAAGTTAGAATACTATGACTAAAAAAAAAATTGTTCTGGGACCTATAGAAATTGCCGGTAATACCCATTCTTTGTATAGATCTTTAAAAGATGAAGGAAAACATGTTACATTATTTTTAACTAATTTTCATCCACACCATCCACCCGTTTGTATTATTCAAAAAATTGACAAATATATTTCAATAATTCACTTTAAACCATTAAGACGGTTTTTTCGAGTAATGATATTGCCTCTCCAAACAATTATAGCTTTATATCATATCATCACTAAAGATATTTTTATTTTTTATTTCGGAACATCGTTTCTACCATTTTATTTAGATTTACCAATATTAAAATTTTTAAATAAAAAAATGATTATGGTTTATTGTGGTTCTGATTCTCGGTTTGCTTTAATTGACGGTGCACGTGTATTTAATTTAAATAAAAATAATTACATAAGAATATGTAATCGAAATATATCTAGGTTAAAAATTGTTGAAAAATATGTAAATACAATTTTAGCTAATCCTTTTTCTTCGCAATTACATCAAAAGGAAATAATTAATATCCTAAATATTGGGATTCCTTATACTGCAGAAAGAGCTGTAGATTACCAATCAGAAATTGATTCGCCCATTAAAATCTTACATTGTCCATCAGATCTTCAAGCAAAAGGAACCTTTGTAATTAGGAAAGTGATAGAGAAATTAAAACAACAATTTGATATAGAATATATCGAACTAAGTGGCGTTCCTCATTCTGAAGTGAAGCAAGCTCTGGTAAATGCAGATTGTGTTATTGACCAACTATATTCCGATCAGCCTATTCCTGGTTTTGCAACAGAAGCGATGAATTTTGGAAAACCCGTCTTTATTGGTTCATATGCAAAAACACTCATGAAAGATTATGTTAAGTTTTCATTAGATTGTATTATTTTATTTAATCCAGATGAATTTGAAAGTGTACTCTATCAATATCTAAATGATACTACCCAATTAAAGCAAGTAAGTCAAAAAGCCTTAGACCATTATAACAATAACCTAAATAATAAAACTATTGCTAATAACTGGATAAATATTATTAATGATAGCTATCCAACTCATTGGAAAATAACTCCTCAAAATATCAATTATTTTTATGGGTCAGGTGTATCGAAAGAATATTTAACAAAAAAAATAAAAGAATTGGATATCAATTGGGATTTAATTAACTTACCTAATGATCATAAACTAATCCAATTTCTTAAACAAATAAATTAAAACTCTGAAATACAAATTAAACCATTATAATTTCAAATAAGTCCCAACAACATACGCTGCAAACGCTGGTGCTGAGGTCCAAGCTGGTGAAATTGCATTTAAAATATGAACTCCTTTGCCCGCTTGTTCAACAACAAAATCCATTTCTAATGCTTTTGTTTCCCAATGAACCAATTGAGGACGAATCCCAACCTTAGAACAGGTTACAATATCAGCCGCGGTAATGCCCGTTGTTAAAGACTGTGCCTCTTTAACAAAAAAATGATTCCAATAATGTTTGGGTTCTGTCATAGCTAAGCGTCTAAATTTGGAATTATGTAATAACATCATGGCATCTGAATATAAAATATCCAAACTCTTAAGACTTAATCCATCAAAAAACCCATAATTTTCAGGTCCAAAAGCAGGAATAGCAGTAGGTCCTACATACGTATCGCCTGTAACAGACTTGGTAAAATGAACCCCTAAAAACGGTAATTTTAAATCAGGAACCGGATAAATATGAGCCGAAATCTGCGTTGATTTATAATCCACTAAACGTTGATAACAACCTTTAAATGGCAAAAAACGATACGACAACCCCACGCCTACCTGGTGCGCAATTTGATCACTATAAGCACCCGCTGCATTTATCCATCGATCACACGTTATAATCCCTGCCGATGTATCAAAGACACCATCCTCTAAAATAGCCTTAACAGGCGTATTCATCAAAAAAGTAACATGACCCGAATCTTCTAGCTGAGACTTTAAACACTGTAAAATAGCCTTCGATTCAACAACGGCTGTTTCGGGACTCCATAAAGCTAACTCAGTGGTTTTGGCAAGTGGTTCTTTTTGAGCCAAATCATTCACTGAAACTAACGAAACCTTAGCACCATTATCCATTGCTTGCTGATAAATACGATGAAGCCCCTCCACATCATGGGTATTCCGACAAACCAAAAACTTTCCTGTTTCACGTATAGGAAGAGAATATGTTTTACAAAAGTCCTTCCATGCATGATTACCGGCTAAACAAAACTGAGCCTTTAAACTATCTGCTGGATAATAAATACCGGCATGTAACACACCACTATTACGACCCGATGCATGTAAACCTACATCCTGTTCTTTTTCAAGAATCACTATCTTAGTAATTCCCTGCTTAACAAGTTCCTGAGCTATACAAAGACCAATAACACCCGCTCCGATGATACAATAGTTATAATCTTTTTTCATACCAATCTATTTCCATAAAGTGACTGTGCTTAAGTATATCACGAATTATTTACGAAACTTGATCCCAGAACATCTAGAACAATAATATACTAAAATTCAAAAAGCTAAATTTATATTAAAATAAACTATACTTCTTATAAAATTATAATTTATAGTCTTTCTTTTTTTATCAATCACCAAAACCCAATGTTCACTTAATACCCATCAGGATTTTGCTTTTGCCATCGCCAACTATCCTCACACATTTTATTTAAACTAAACTCCGCCACCCACCCCAAAAGATCTTTAGCTTTACGTGGGTCTGCATAACATGCCGAAATATCACCTGGACGTCGATCTTGAATTGTATATGGTATTGATTGCCCAGAAGCTTGTTCAAATGCCCCCACAAGTTCCAAGACACTATATCCTGTACCCGTCCCTAAATTAATAGCATCACATTCAAACCGACCTAATGCTTCCAAAGCTTTTAAATGACCTTTTGCCAAATCAACAACATGAATATAATCTCGAACCCCTGTTCCATCAGGCGTTGGGTAATCATTTCCAAAAACCGCTAATTGTTTTCGTTTTCCAACAGCCACCTGAGTAATAAATGGCATTAAATTATTGGGAATCCCTGAAGGATCTTCTCCAATCAAGCCACTTTCATGAGCACCTACCGGATTAAAATAACGTAACAAGGCAATTTGCCAGTCTTTATCAGAGTTATAAAGGGCTCTTAGCATCATCTCAATAGCCAATTTTGTTTCACCGTAAGGATTCGTAGCCTCACAACGATGGTCTTCTGTTAAGGGCAAAAACTCTGGTGCCCCATACACAGTAGCAGACGAACTAAACACTATATTTTTTATTGAGAGCTCTTGCATAACGTGAAATAAACATAAGCTACCTAAAACATTATTATCATAATACAGCAACGGTTTTTCAACCGACTCTCCCACAGCCTTTAGTCCAGCAAAGTGAATGACGGCATCACAGCCTGTCATGGCAGTTTTTAAGGCATCTTTGTCTCGGATATCACCTTTAATAAAGGTGATTGATTTACCCGTAATTTTTTCTATCCGACGTAACGATTCAAGCTTTGAATTAGCTAAATTATCATAAACAATAACATTATAATTTGCCTGTAATAACTCAATACATATATGAGACCCAATATAACCAGCTCCCCCCGTTACAAAAATAGTTTTAATACTCATAGATTATAACTATATCATAAATAGTATTTGATCTTAAATTAGTAACCAAATAAGGCTCTGTCGCGAAAATGCCTAATCTTCACAATTTTCTACCTTCGTTATGTAGATCCGATACACCGCCTCAGGCGATAAATTGCAAATCTTAAACCTTTAGCGAGATCGCAATCGAACAAATTTCTCTGTTGTGTGACAGTCCCAATAATTAATTAAGTCACTAAGCAATTATTTACTAACATCCATCAACCATTTATACTTAACAGTAAGTATGAGCACAAAAACATCAAACTTAAAAAATAATGACACTTCTTTTATTGATGATGACGAAATTGATTTAGTGGAATTATTTAAAACGCTTTGGGAAAATAAAAAAACTATTATTGCTACAGCGCTACTTTTTGCTATTACAGCGGGTATTATTTCATTTATGCTTCCAAAACAATATAAGTCTACAGCATCATTTTTTATTACCGAAAGTGATAAGCCTTCCAATTCATTGATGGGCTATGCTGCAATGCTAGGGGTTAGCACTCCTGGTAATATTGAAAGCCTTATTAACAATGTATTAGAGAGTTACTCAATCAAAGTTAATATCGCTGAAAAATATCATCAAAATTTTGATGATGCTATTAAAGAATATAAAGCATCTGCAAAATACCCTATTACACCTGCTCATGTAAATAATTTTATAATTAAACGCTTGAAATTAGATACAAACTTTTCTTTTTCAATTAATAAAAATAGTTTATTTGAACTAAAGTATATCTCTGAAGATAAAATACAAAGTAAACTAATTTTAGATCACTATTTAAATAACATTATAGAATATAATAAAAGTCTAGAGTTAAGTGCGGAAAAAAATATTATTACTATTGTGGATCCTCCACAACCACCATTATATAAATTTAAACCTAATATCAAATTAAATATTATAATTGGTGGAATTTTAGGTGGATTTTTATCGGTGATATTTGTGACTATTAGATCGTATCTATTTAGAAATAATAAACTTCTAAAAAATATTAACTAAAAAATAATTGTTTCAAAAACGTTAATAATGTCAATTTTAATATAACACACTTATCATCACTATCTAATAAAGCAAACTTTAAACCACGCCATATCACGTTATTAACAATTTAATACCAATCAAAAGTTAGCTTTTAAATTAGCCATTGTTATCACGAATTTTATTTAAACTGCATTTAACCTACATACCAAAACTATTAGGTCCACTATAACGATTTTTATTTATTCTTTAAGAAAAAAATATAGTATAACTTAAGATTATAAAAACTGATTATAATTAATATATAGCTACCTTATCGCCTTGATAAAAAGATCCTCATATTGACCAATAATTGTATCCCAAGAATAATCAGAGCGTATTTTATTAAGGTTTAATGCTACTTTTCGATCTCTATTTTTAGCTAAATCTTGATAAGAATTAATAATTTTCTCAACATCCAACGACGTTTTAAAGTAGAAAGCTCCTTCTTCCAGAACACTTCTATTAAAGGGATTATCATGAGCTGCAATCAATGAGTGAGAAGCCATAGCTTCCAGTAGTGACGGGTTTGTCCCACCAACCGAATGTCCATGAAAGTAAACCCTTGAAAAATAACGAATATGATTCAACACATCCATATCATAGACACCTCCCAAAAACTCAACATTTGTTCCCACATATTTTTCTTGTAAAGTTTTACCATATGCTGTTTTATGATTACCAATTACAATAAACTTAACGTTTGATTTAGACTGAACATACCCATCAAGAATTAACTCAATATTATTTTCAGGCTCTAATCTAGCCACTAAAACATAATAGTCAAATGACTCTAATTGATACTTTTTAATAAGGGTATTATCTTCTGGAATGGCACACACTTCAGCTCCATATGGAATCATTGTTGACGCTTGGTTATAAGTCTCATCAATATGATCTTGAATCCCCTTATTATCAGAAACTAAAAAATGAGATTTTTTAACCCCTACTTTTTCAAACCACTTTGTAAGCTTTTTAACAGTTGGAGACCATTTATCTCTCTTCCATTCTAAGCCATCCATATTCGTTATGATCACCGAATTATTTATTGGCAAACATAGATACGCTATAACAGACGTTGCATAACCAAGCATTAAAATAACATCAAACTTTTTTTGTAAAGCATCACGAAGAGATAAATAGTCATAAATAAAATGTGCAGAAGCCCCAATCAAATTCTCAGGACACCACTTATGAACAATAATGACCTTTTTAAACTCACTTTTTTGATAAGGATGAAAATGAGGATTATAGACAGTTACATCATGACCTTTTTTTACAAGCCCTAATGATAAATACTCAGCAAACTGCTCAAAACCTCCATAATGATTAGGAATACCTCTAGATCCAACAACAGCTATTTTCATTATGGTAGTATATCAGTTATCTGATCAAATACGAATCTCTAAACTAGCTATCTTTATAATTATTAGAGGTACCACTTCCAAATAACTTACTTTTTAATGATACTAGTGGCAAAAATAATTTACCTACTAAATTCTTAATTGGACTATTGTCTGTTTGCCAATAGGTAGAGCGAGGTCGCTCAATAGGCTTGTCATGAATAGTATAAGCGTAAGTTGCTATTGAGGTCCGATAGGTACCTTCTGGAAAGTTAATTTTATCATAACCATGCAATGTATAGTTTCGACACGGCATAATAGTCAACCTATTCATTGGAATATCAACCAATGTACTTTCTTTTGTTCTCTTATCAACCAGCTTTAATTGGCCACCATACTCTGGCTTCCAATCTTTGTTTAAATATAATAACAAGTTTACATTTCGATACCATTTAGGTTCACTTGGATGATAATTAAAATCAACATGCATATCCAGAAAGCTATCTTTTCCACCAAGATGCAGCCCTCCTCCATGAAACTTTGGGTCAACAAATAATTCTTCGTTTGTAATGTAAGAAATAAGTTTTGAAAACCGTTCTGAGATTAAATCATCATATAACGTTTGAAATTTATCTGAAATGTCAACTATGTTTGATATTTCAAATTTATTTTTAGCAAAAATATAATCTCTACTTTTATTATTTTCTTTTGGAATTGGGATAGAAGAATAAAGCTCTTCAGCGACACCATCAATTAAAAAATCATCAATTGCAATATGAGGAAACGGTTTATTATTAACATATGTTTCTCTTAACTTATCTTTATTTTTTTCTAATTCATCAAAATTGATTAACATACTTAACTCCATAGTTTTTTTACGTATATTTTTAGTTTAACATAGGCGTAAAATAAATAAGAGAGAAAAAAAATTTAAATTTCTCAATATCTAAATCTAAATCACCTATTTTCCATAAACTGAATAGTTTTTCAATAATATACATATGCGCTACACAGATAAAGATTAAATCAATTTATACTGAATGTTTTACAAAATATCCCTTTATTAAGTATCAAATATCTTTAAAATATTAGTATTAAACGTATCTAACTTGAAAAATTTTGATCTATTAGATGCATTTTTTTGTACCTTCATAACACGTAAAGAATTATTAGTTGTATTACAAACCCTAATTAAGATTCAACAATATTGATGATTTTAAGCTAATAATGAATCAAATTATTCATTTAAACTCCATTAAAAATCTTTCTTTAAACTTATCTAAAGTTAAATAATCTTCATAAATTTTTCTTGAAGCTTTCCCAAAAGAAAATATTAATTCTGGATTAGAAATAAAAAATTGTATCGCACTTTTAAATTCATTAATATTATTTGGTTCTATCAATATTCCATTACGCCCATCAACTACTATTTCCTTTGCACCACCAGAATTACTCACAATAATAGGTTTTGCACAACTCATTCCTTCAAGTACAGTTGTTGGAAATGAATCTGGTATAATAGAGGGTACTAAACACACATCGCAATTTGAAATTATTTCAAATGGATCATTAACAAAGTCTATGATATCTATATATTTATTTAATTTAAACTTAGTTATTATATTTTTCAAATCATCTAATAAGTTTTTCCTAAATGGAGGCGGATTTCCAACTAATTTAATAGATATTTTATCTAACTCTTCTTTAGACAATAATTTTAATGTCTCTACCAAAAACCACTGTCCTTTTTCTGGCATGATTCTTCCAAGCAATAAAAATTTAATTTTGCGATGTTGAACATGTTTTTGCTTTCCCATATCTTTTATACCATTATGTACGACCTTATATTTTAAGTTATTTCCAATTATAGAACCATCTAACATGTCTTGTTTTACAGCATTAGAAACACAAATAACCTTACTAGAAAATGCCTCTGAAAGACTTACAATAATTTTTGCTAAAGTACCATAGCAACTTATCATTTCATGAGAATGAAGAATAATTGACTGAAAATTTAATATCTTGCATATTAAAGGGGTAGTAAACAAGGCTAAAGTATTAATATAAACGATATCATATTTATTATTACACCTAAATAAATAAAAAAAAAACTTTATATTTTTATAAAAAAACTGAATTAAACTACAAAAGCTTAATCTACTTCTTACAGCAACAGGTAAAAAAGGAACAATAAGAACATCCTTCTTAAGCTTTTCTTTAATCAAATCTACAAGAGGACCTTCTTGTTTTAACATTATATCAACTTTATACCCATCTGAAATTAAAGAACTCACAGACTCAAAAAATATTCTATCTGCTCCATATAACTCACTTTTTGGATGAATTGCAAGTATCCTACTCAATAAAATTCTCCTTAACTACTCTAAAAACTAATATAAATACTGTAAAACAGTTGTATTAAAGTGTACCTAAAGTAAAGAAATAGTAAAAGACTCTATCAACGACCATTTCTTCCTCTCTAAATAACAAAATTAAAATGAATAAAAAATTCTTCCTTTGTGATCTAGTGGGGTGTATGAATAAAAAAGTCGAGAAAGATACACAAGGAGGATAAATTTTATAAGTTCATTTCCATCAATAAGAATATTACCTTTATATTGAGTAATAATCATTGTAATAATAATAAAAAAAGCTAACCAAAACATACTAATATCACGTTTAAATAAATATCTT
>Ga0181568_10002394_pt1 | contig 17078 bp, 14 predicted proteins | sample 101ome_20_FD_133758 | JGI IMG/M metagenome (GOLD analysis project Ga0181568, IMG submission 133758) | Coastal salt marsh microbial communities from the Groves Creek Marsh, Skidaway Island, Georgia - 101404AT metaG (megahit assembly) | ecosystem: Environmental > Aquatic > Marine > Intertidal... | reverse complement strand
TTCGTCGACCTGGTTTGGGTCTTTGTTTTCACCTTCTTCTACCTCATCTGACATGGAACGCGACGACCTCATTGTCAACGACAGCTACGCCATGGCGGCGCACCACAGCGAAGAAGCAGGTGCCGCCATCCGCAAGAAAATTTGGTTTGTAACCGCCTTGTTGACTCTCATTACGGCCGTGGAAGTGGGCATGGGTGTGTACTTTAAGCGCTCCGAGACCTTCACGTGGACAGCCATCAAGTGGTCTTTCATCGTCCTGACCTTGGTCAAGGCCGCATACATCGTGTTGGTCTTCATGCACCTTGGTGACGAGCGCTCGAACATGAAAAAGGCCATCCTCGCGCCTTACGTTCTGTTCATTGGTTACTTGATTTTCATCGCAATCACGGAAGGGTTCGGTCACCTCGACTCGTTCACCACGTTCCACTGATCGCGACCTCAAACGAGAACCGATGGGTTCCTTGAAGAACCGACTGATTCTCCTCGCAATGATGCTGGCCCTGCCTTTGGCGGGGCTGGTTTTTTTAGGCCTGCTCACGGAGCACAACTTCAAGACCCTTCCTTACTACACGGTCCAAGGTCCCGTGGAAGGACGGTCCTTGGAAGCTCAGCGTGTGGGCCACTTCGACTTGGTCAACCAAGACGGGGAAGCCTTCTCTGCCGAGGACTTGCGTGGCAACGTGTGGCTTGCCGCCTTTTACGGCACCGACGCGCCTCACGTGGCGCAGGTGACCAAACAACTGCTTTGGCCCAACTTCAGATACCGAGATGAAAGCGACATCGTGGTCGTCAGCATTTCGTTAAGCCCCGAGCACGACACGCCAGAAGTGCTTCAGGAGTATGTCGCGCGCAACACACGCTACAACGGGTTTGAAGGCAAGTGGCAATTCTTGACCGGGTCGGCAGAAGAAGTGGACCGCGTCGTGGCAGAAGAATTCATGATTCAACGCGACTCCGAGGAACCCAACAACGTGGCAACGATTTGGCTCGTGGACACCGAAGGGTTTTTGCGGGGGGTGTACCACGCGGCTTCGGAGGACGCGATTCGCGACGCTGTGGAAGACATCGCGTTGCTGAAGAAGGAGCAAGACGTGGCGCAATACGAGCGCGAAAAATTGGCCGAATCGTTGGCTGAGCGACCCGAGCTGCCTGTTCTTGGCCCAGAAGGACACACCGTGCCCGCTTTCGCGTTCACGGGCATCGACAGCGTCGAAATCAGCCACCGCACGGTCGAGGGCCAGGTGAAAATCGTCGACTACTTCTTCACCCACTGCCCCACCATTTGCCCCATCATGAGCAGCCAGTTGGCGCGCACCCAGGAGTGGCTCAAGGACCACGACCTCGACGGCGACATCACCCTGTTGAGCCACAGCGTCGACCCCGCACGTGACACGCCCGCGCGACTGAAGGAGTACGCCACCCGCATGGGTGCCGACACCGCCTCGTGGAAGTTCGTGACGGGGTACAAAGAAGACCTGTACGACCAAGCGCGAACAGGGTACTACCTCACGGCCCTTCAAAGCGACACGGCCGCGGGCGGGTTCTTCCACAGCGACACGTTTGTGCTGGTCGACCGGGAAAACCGCATCCGAGGCCTGTACGACGGCACCTCCACGGCGGAGGTGGACGTCCTGATGCTTGACGCCGCCAAACTCGCGCTTGAACCCCGGCCCTAACATCCCGTCACAGTGCGTGGTGACTTGAGGTACACCCCGGGACGGAGTTTCGGAGCAGCGTTGCATCTTTGTGGAAAATTCAGGCTGTGGGAATCGATCGGAAATTGAAGCGTTTTGTGTGGGTGGCGGGCATCGCCATTCCTTTGGTTGTGGCCGTCCTGTTCTACCTGCCTGGGGTTGAAGTCAGCCCCGAATTGGAGGTCGTGCTTCACAAACTTCCCGCCGTCAACGCGACGATCAACGCGTGCGCGTTTTTGTGTTTGGTCGGGTCGTACCGCGCCGTTCGAAACAAAAACATCGCCCTGCACCAGAAGCTCAACACCGCCGCTTTGGTCCTCTCCGCGCTTTTCTTGCTGAGCTACGTCAGCTACCACATCACCACGGAAAGCACGCCCTATTGCAAAGAAGGTTGGATTCGCGGGGTCTATTTTTTTGTGCTCTTGACGCACATTTTGATGTCCGCCGTGATCGTGCCCATGGTGCTGACAACGTTCCTTTTGGGCTTGAGCAACCAAGTCCAAAAACACCGCAAATGGGCTCGCATCACCTACCCAATGTGGACCTACGTGACGTTCACAGGCGTGGTGGTGTACTTCATGATATCTCCCTGCTACCCGTTCTGATGAAGCGCCTTCTCCCCCTGGCGTTGGTTCTGCTCACGCTCGCCTTGGGCATGGAAACGCATGCCCAGTGCGTCATGTGCAAGGCCGTGGCGGAGGACAGCGCCAAGGACGGCAGCCTGGGCCGGGGACTTAACTCAGGCATCCTTTACCTGATGGCCGTGCCCTACCTCCTGATGGCGTTTTTCGCATGGTTTGTGTTTCGCAAGCGAAAGGAAGCCGGCAAAGTCAGCGGCTAAGGGCTTCAAGGGCCTTAATTTTGGGTCATGCGCCCATCCTTTTTTCACCACTTCGCAGCCGTGTTGCTCGCGTGCGTGGTCTTTGGCCCCGCTTGGAGCCAAACCTCCAGCAGCAACGTGTGGACGTTGCAACGTTGTTTGGAACACGCCCTTGAGCACAACCTGCAACTGAAACAAGCCGAGCTCGGCATCGTCCGAGGTGAACTCGGGGAGCTGTCCGCCAAAGGCGCCTTCCTGCCCAGCCTTAACGCCTCGTCAAGCTACGGCGTGAACATCGGACAGCGCATTGACCCGTTCACCAACACCTTCGCCACGGACGCCGTGCAATCGAGCAATTACGGCATGAGCTCAGGGGTGACCCTCTTCAACGGGTTCCAGAACCACCTCAACCTGCGTCGGGCGCGTCTCGGGCTCGAACTCGCCCAAACCAACGTGGAGATCGCGCAGAACAACGTTGCCCTTTCGCTCGCCTCAGGCTACCTCAACGTCCTCTTTCAACAGGAATTCCTGACCATCGCACAACTCAACGCCGAGGCGACGGGTCGTCAGGTCGACCGGGTCCAGAAACTCGTCAATGCCGGAGCCGCGGCGGAAAGCGACCTCTACGACGTGCTCGCCCAGCAAGCCTCGGACGCCAGCTCGGTGGTCGCCGCCGAGAACGGCGTGACCCTCGCCAAGCTCGCACTCGCCCAACTTCTTCAGTTGTCCGGCGACGAAGCAGATGACCTGGACGTCGCGCCTCCCTCGGAAGACCTTTTGGAGACCGCGCAGCTTCCGCTCTCGGCCGACGCCGCCGTCGCTTTCGCGAAGAGCGCCTTCCCGGACATGAAGGCCGCCGAGTTGCAGGTCACGGACGCCTACCTCGGCCTCGACCTCGCCAAGGCCGCACGCCTTCCCCGCGTCAGCGGATCCTACAACGTCGGTTCCGGCTATTCCGAGAACCGCCAAACTGCCGTGGTCAATCCCGTCTCCACCAACGTCACCGTCGAGTCCACACAAGGCATTCTTGTGACGCTCCCGGCGGTAATGTCGGAGGGCGTCTACGAAACGATGTCCTTCCAGGACCAGTTCACGAACAACCTCAACCAAAGCATCTTCTTCTCGTTGAGCGTGCCGCTCTTCAACAACTTCGGCATTTACACGAACGTCGAGCGCGCGGAGGTGGATGTGCTTTCGGCGAAGCTTGCGAAAGACCAAACCGAACAAGCCCTCACCCAAACCGTCGAGCAAGCGTACGCCGATGCCCGGGCCGCGAAACGCACGTTCGAAGCGAACGATCGCGCCCTCGAGGCCGCTCAGCTCGCGATGACCAACGCCGAGGCGCGGTTCGAAGCGGGAGCCATCTCTGCCCTGGAATACGCCGACGCGCGAACCCGGCTTGACAACGCGCGCATCAACGCGTTGCGTACGCAGTACGATTTTGTGTTCAAGACACGGATTTTGGACTTTTACCTCGGACGTCCGCTCAGCCTCTAACTCATGAACAAGAAACTGCTCCTTGCCCTTGGTGCTGTTGTGCTGCTGCTTGTGGTGGTGGCGGTCGTCAAAGGCGGAAACCGTGAACTTCCCAGCGTAAGCACGGCTCAGGTTGAAGTTCGTGACATCGTCGAACGCGTCAGCGCGAGTGGCAAAATCCAGCCTGAAGTGGAGGTGAAAATCACGGCGGAAGTCAACGGCCAAATCACCGAACTCCCCGTCAAGGAAGGCGACGTGGTGGCCAAGGGCGACCTGCTCGTTCAGCTCAACCCCGACCTCTACGACGCGGCCCTGTTGCGTGCCGAGGCGGCCCTGAATTCAGCCCGCTCCAACCTCGCCTCGGCCCGCGCTCAAGTGGCGCAGGGCGAGGCCAACCAACTGGCCGCCAAGAGGTCCTTTGAACGCGCGCAGGCGCTGATCGACCAGAAGGTCATCTCGCAGGCCGAATTTGACCAAACCGAGGCGTCCTACCTCACAGCCAACGCCAACCTGACCAGCGCTCAAGAGAGCGTTCGCAGCGCCGAGTACGCCATTCGAAGCGGAGAGGCTTCCCTGCAAGAGGCCAAAGACAACCTCGGACGCACCACCTTGCGCGCCCCTCAAGGCGGCGTGGTGACTGCGCTGGCCAAAGAGGTCGGAGAAAGCGTGCAAGGAAACGGATTCACGGCCGGCGAAGTCATCCTGAACGTGAGCGACTTGAGCACCATGGAAGTCAACGTCGAAGTGAACGAGAGCGACATCGTGCGCATTCACTTGGGCGACGAGGCAGAAATTGAGGTCGACGCCTACCTGGGCGAGACGTTCAAGGGCACCGTGACGGAGATCGGCAACACGGCCCTGAACGCTGGAATGAACGGGTTCAGCATGGACCAAGTGACCAACTTCTCGGTGAAAGTCCGGCTGAATCGCGACAGCTACACCCACCTCACCGAAGGTCAGGACGAGCATTACACGCCGTTTCGTCCTGGGATGAGCGCGACCGTCGACATCCTGACCGCACGGGCCACGAACGTTCTTGCAGCTCCGATTCAAGCGGTGACGAGCCGGGAGAAGGGGTTTGGACGTGATTCCGAGGAGGACGCTGGAGAGATGGAAGGCGACGCAGGCGACGACGACTCGGAGCTTGGGGTGTTTTTGCTTGTCGACGGAAAGGCCACGTGGACGGTTGTGGAAACCGGAATTCAAGACTCGCGCTTTGTGGCCATCCAAGGCGACGTGGCCGAGGGAGCCACGCTTGTCTCCGGTCCTTACGACGTGGTAAGCCGAACCTTGAACCACGGCGACGCCGTCGAACCGAAGTGATGGCGCGTATTCTGATTTTGGAAACGTCGACGCCCCAATGTTCGGTGGCGCTCGCCGAGGACGGCGAGTCCGTGGCTTGGAAGGAAGAGCGCGCGGACGAGGGCTACCTGCACGCCGAACGCCTGATGCCGCTCGTTGACGCAGCCATGGCGGAGGCTGGATGGATGCCGTCCGAATTGGACGCCGTGGCCGTGTCGGGCGGTCCCGGGTCGTTCACAGGGTTGCGCATTGGCGTGGCCACCGCCAAGGGGCTGTGTCACGCCCTGAACGTGCCGCTTCTCGCGCTCGACACCCTGGAATTGCTCGCCGTTCAAGGGCGGCGCTTGGACCCCAAGCCGCAAGCCCGGGTGGGCATGATTGACGCGCGTCGCATGGAAGTTTACGCAGCCACGTACGCGGACGACGGGACGTGCACCCGCCCCGTGGAACCCGTCGAAGTTGATGTCAGGCCCGAGTTCTTTGAAGGTCCAGCGCAGTTCATTGGGGACGGTGCCGTGAAGTGCGCGGAAGCGCTCGCGGGCGAAGGCCGGACCTTTGTCGAAGCCTGGCCGCTCGCCCGCGACGGAGCAGCCCTGGCCGAAGAGAAACTCCGAACCGGAAACGTGGCCGACCTCGGCAGCTACGAACCCAACTACGTCAAGGCATTCAAAGCAGGTGCCCCGAAAGACCCGCTCGGGTTGAGGACGAAGGTGTCGGTGTGGCTTGGGGCGTTGTTGCTGGTGCTTGCCTCTTGCACGTCGTGCGGGGAACAGCAACAGTACATCCCCTACGTGCCGGTCAACTTCGACATTGACCTCAATTTGCCGGCCTACAACACGCTCAATTTTCCCGGCGAAGCCCTTGCCCTGCCGGGCGGATCGAAAGGCCTGTACGTCTACCGCTACACCCTGGACGAGTTTGTGGTCCTCGACCGTCACTCGACCTACGACATTCCCATGGGGTGCAAAGTGACGCTGGACGCAGACAACATCACCTTGCAAGACAACAGCGACTGCTCAGAGAGCCAGTGGCTGATGCTGGACGGCAGCGTGATGAACGGACCGGCCACCTTGCCGCTCCACCGGTACCGGACGACCCTCAACGGGTCCATCCTTCACGTCTACAATTGACGCCCAACCCGTCGACAATCAACCCGTTGACGCTCAACCCAGCAGGGTCACAGGCGACGGTCGGGCAATGAGTTGGTCACTGCAGGGGTTCCCAGCAATTGAAGGACAAACCCAGGTCCCGACTTGACCTTTTGGATGTCCCAATCGTAGGACGAGGCCCCTTCACAGCCGTGCACCAAGTCACGCAACTCCGATTCAGAATACGTGCGCAAAGAAGAGACCACCCCATCCCACAGGACCAGAATCGGAAGAATTGGAATGAGGTAGGTGAACAAGAGTCGCCATCCGTTCCAAGGTCGGATTAAGGGGGTGCACAACAGAAGGGTGATGGGAGAAAAAGCCATGGCCAGAAGGCTTACCAAGGACCGGTCTTGCGCCTCAAAAATCGCCACAGGCTGACCTGCATGAATGGCATCTTGCAAAATCCCCTTGGCGTCGTCTTCCCGAAAATGGTGAAAGCATAAAAAGAGGGTCCTCAACCCCTTCAATTCACGAGGCACAGCCCTTGCATCGACGGGCTGACCCAAGAAATCCAATCCCCGGGCCTGGGCCGAGGATCTCCGAAAAGCCTGAACATTGGGATACCAATCCGTCATCACGATTCGAACGCGCTCAGACTCCCGATTCAATTCGCTCGCAATCCATACCAACCCCCCGCCTCCGCCCGATCCCAAATCCACAATTTGAGATGTCTCGCTCGCCCGAAGCCCACGTTCCAAGGTGGGGACGATGGGGCGGTACATCTCGGTTTTGTTGGCGAGAAAGCTCAAAAAATCGGTCATGAAGTTCCTCAACGTGGCAGGAAGCCAACGCTGGTCCTCAAACTCGAAGAGATGCATTCTCCCCATGCCGCAAGGTCTACACAATCAGTAGCGGTAGGCCTCGCCTTTGAACGGTCCCTCGACAGTGACGCCGATGTAGGCCGCTTGCTCCGAAGAAAGCTCGTCGATTTCAACCCCAATTTTGGCCAGGTGCAAGCGCGCCACCTTCTCGTCCAAGTGCTTGGGCAAGGTGTAGACGCTGTTCTTGTAGCTCTCGGAGTTTTTCCAAAGCTCGATTTGGGCGATGGTCTGGTTGGTGAAGGAGGCCGACATCACGAAGCTGGGGTGTCCGGTGGCGCAACCGAGGTTGACCAAACGTCCTTCCGCAAGCAAGATGATGTCCTTGCCGTTCACGGTGTACATGTCCACCTGAGGCTTGATCGTGTCCTTCGTGTTGCCGTGGTTTTTGTTGAGCCACGCCACGTCAATCTCGTTGTCGAAGTGTCCGATGTTGCAAACGATGGTCTTGTCCTTCATCGCCTCGAAGTGTTTGCCGGTCACGATGTCCTTGTTTCCTGTGGCCGTGACGACGATGTCCGCTTCCGCGACCGCGTCGATCATCTTCTTCACTTCAAATCCTTCCATGGCCGCTTGTAGCGCACAGATGGGGTCGATTTCCGCCACAATCACTCGGCAGCCTGCGTTGCGCAGGGACTCGGCCGAGCCCTTGCCCACGTCGCCGTAGCCCGCGACAGCCGCCACTTTGCCGGCCATCATGACGTCTGTGGCGCGACGGATCGCGTCGACGCAGGACTCGCGGCATCCGTACTTGTTGTCGAACTTCGACTTGGTCACGGAGTCGTTCACGTTGATGGCAGGCATGGGGAGCGTGCCGTTCTTCTCGCGCTCGTACAAGCGAAGCACCCCCGTCGTGGTTTCTTCTGAGATGCCCTTGATGCCCGCAGCGAGCTCGGGGTACTGGTCGAGGACCACGTTGGTGAGGTCGCCGCCGTCGTCGAGAATCATGTTGAGAGGCTTGCGCTCTTCGCCGAAGAAGAGCGTTTGCTCGATGCACCACTCGTACTCCTCTTCCGTCATGCCCTTCCACGCGTAGACCGGGATGCCCGCTGCAGCGATGGCTGCGGCAGCGTGGTCCTGCGTGGAGAAGATGTTGCACGAAGACCACGTCACGTCCGCGCCGAGCTCCTTGAGCGTTTCGATGAGGACGGCCGTTTGGATCGTCATGTGAAGGCATCCCGCGATGCGTGCGCCAGCCAAAGGCTTGGAAGCGCCAAACTCTTCGCGAAGCGCCATCAAGCCGGGCATTTCAGCCTCGGCGAGCGTGATTTCCTTTCGGCCCCACTCGGCCAGGCTCATGTCCTTGACCTTGTAAGGAAGGGTGGGTGTAGGGGTGGTGTTGCCCATGTGTTTCTTGGGTTATTGCATTGCAAAAGTACGGAATGCGAGGCCTTTGGAGGTGGAGGCCAAACCCCCGTCCTTTGTCCCCATGCCTCAGCACGCCATGTCTACCCAACCCACCAACGCCGATGTTGTTCTCTGGCGAGAACAAAGTGGCGATATCGAGGGCATGGCACACGGCGATGAACTCGAACGGGTTTTTCCCGATCGGCGCATGTCCGACCTGTCCCCGCTCCGTCAGCGCGAACATGCCGTTGCGGCGCAGGCCATCTCCGCGCTTTTGGGGCACGGCAACTGGTGTTTGCGTCACGACGAACACGGCAAGCCCGAGCTTGAGTTTCAGGACGGAACGAAGGCCGGAGTGAGCTTGTCGCACTGCGAACTGGACGGGGAGGTTTGGGTGGTCGCGGCGCGGTGGCGCGACGGGCGCACCACGGGCGGAATTGACCTCGTCCTGACCGACGATGAAAGGGTGGTCCGGGTCGCGCCGCGGGTGATGTCCCGTGACGAGCAGGACCGTTGGGCGGGTCGTGAAGCGTGGGCCTGGGGCGTGAAGGAAGCCATGTTCAAGGGGCACGGTCCGGCGCTGGAATTTCAGCGGGACGCCCTGCTCGACGAAGTCACCGAGAACAAACGCGGCACGGGAGGACGCCTGGCCGGGCGGGTACGGGGTGCCGAATGGTGTGGAGGCTGGAGCCTGGAGGCGGGGCGGCTTCTCGTGGTTTGGGCCGAGTGATGCCAATGGGCGCACAAAAAAGGGGAACCCGGATGGATTCCCCTTGACGGCACAAGGCCGGTTGGGTTCATTTCTTAGCGCTCGATGCCTTTGTGGCGACGCTCCGAGCTCACGGACAATTTCTTGCGGCCCTTGCGGCGACGCGCGCTCAAAACGTTGCGGCCACTCGCTGTAGCCATGCGCTTGCGGAAGCCGTGCTTGTTGCGGCGCTTCCGTACGGAAGGTTGAAAAGTCCTTTTCATCGTTGCTCTGGTTTCCCGGTAAGGGAGGGCAAAGGTAATAAAGCCTTTCTGTTCCTCCAAGCCCAAACTGAGAACATTCGTTCGACAAAGTTGTGACATTGCACGGGCACGTCCACCCTACTTTCGCAGAACAACCGTTTTCCCCTTTCCCAACTATGGCGCACGGCCGTCCCTCCTCCTCCTCCACAGCCTCGACTTCCGGGTCAGACGACGCCCCCAAGAAGCGGTTCTCGATGCGCGATTTGCGCGGGTTGGGGCGGATGCAGAAGTACCTCAAGCCGTACGTGGGGCATTTTGCGGTGGGGATGGTCATTATGAGCATTTCGGGGGTGCTGACGTTGGCCATCACCCGGCTTTGGGGCCAGCTTGGCGGAGTCGGCACCACAGGAGCAGTCGGCGAGTTGCCGTTTGTGGGCATCCCCCTGAACGACCTCGCCTCGATCGGCTGGACCCTCCTCGCAGTCCTCGCCATCCAAAGCTTGTTCTCGTTCATCCGCGTGATCCTTTTCGCGGACATGACAGAGAAAATGATGCTCTCGCTGCGTCAAGACGCGTTTGACGCGCTGGTCAGCATGCCGATGGCGTTTTACGATGCGCGACGCGTAGGCGACCTCAACAGCCGCATCAGCGCCGACATCGCGACCATCCAGGACATCTTCACGGTCACGCTGGCCGAGCTGTTCCGAGGTCTTATCCTCATTGTGGGCGGCATCGTGGCCCTCGCCTACTTCTCAGTGGAACTCACGCTTTGGATGTTGGGCACGTTGCCGGTGATGATTGTGGCGGCGGTGGTGTTTGGGCGTTTCATCCGCAAGCTGTCCAAACAAACCCAAGACGAAGTGGCCTCCTCCAACATCGTCGTCCAAGACGTGCTGACGGCCATTGTCAGCGTGAAGAGCTACGCCAACGAATGGCTCGAACGCCGCAAATACGGCACCCACGCCGCAGAAATCAAACGCCTTGCCATGCGCGGAGCGATGTGGCGCGGGACCTTCGCCAGTTTCATTATTCTCTTCATCTTCGGCGCCATCACCCTGATCATCTTCAAAGGGGCGGACCTGATGCAGCAGGGCGAGCTCGCCAGCGAACACTTCTTCACGTTCCTGCTGATGACCGGGCTTGTGGCCGGAAGCATTGGCGGGATGGCCGCCCAATTCAGCGCCCTGCAGCGTGGGCTCGGCGCCATTGAGTCGGTGATGGACATCGTCGACCAAGACCGCGAAGTCGAGGACCTCAACCAGGAGACGCCCGCCGTATCGTTGCGCCAGCCTCTCACCCTCTCGGACGTCCATTTCAACTACCCCCAGCGTCCAGACGTTCCCGTGTTGCGCGGCCTCAACCTGCGGGTCGACCCCGGGGAGCAGGTCGCCCTTGTCGGCACGAGCGGGGCGGGAAAAAGCACGGTGGCCTCCCTCCTTCTCCGGTTCCATGCGCCCGATTCCGGCGCGTTCACCGTCGGCGAGACGGCCGCGACGGACCTCGATTTGCGGGGCTACCGGCAGCGCGTGGCCTTCGTGCCGCAGGAAGTCATTTTGTTTGGCGGGGATTTGCGCAGCAACATCCGGTACGGCCGGCCCGACGCCACGGAAGAGGAAGTCATCGACGCGGCCAAGCGGGCCTTCGCCTGGAACTTCATCCAGGAATTCCCCGAAGGACTGGATACGCTCGTCGGCGAGCGCGGGGTGCAGCTGTCCGGAGGCCAGCGCCAGCGCATCGCCATCGCCCGGGCCATCCTCAAGGACCCCGACCTCCTCATCTTGGACGAAGCCACCAGCGCCTTGGACAGCACCTCGGAGCGCGAAGTGCAAGCCGCCCTCGACGCGCTTATGCAAGGACGAAGTTCCGTCGTCATCGCCCACCGCCTCAGCACCGTCAAAAACGCCAGCCGAATCTGCGTGATGGAGGACGGTCGCGTGGTCGAAGAAGGCAAGCATGAGGCCTTGATGACCCAAGGCGGACATTACGCGCGCCTCGTGGAGAACCAGGAATTGGCCGCGCAGGGCTGACGGGTCAGCGGTCGGGCGTATTTTCGCCCCCATGGCGAAGATCAAAAAAGCACTCATCACAGGCATCACGGGCCAGGACGGAGCTTACCTCACCGAGCTCCTGCTCAGCAAAGGCTACGAGGTTCATGGCATCAAACGCCGCGCTTCCCAGCTCAACACGGACCGCATCGACCACCTCTACCAGGACCCGCATGAAGACAACGTCCGCTTGAAACTCCATTACGGCGACCTTGTGGACAGCACCAACCTCATCCGCATCGTGCAGGAGGTTCAGCCCGATGAGATCTACAACCTCGCCGCCCAAAGCCACGTCCAAGTGAGCTTTGAAACGCCAGAGTACACCGCCAACGCCGACGCGCTCGGCACCCTTCGCCTACTCGAAGCCATTCGCATCCTTGGCATGGAGAAGACAGTCAAATTCTACCAGGCCAGCACCTCCGAGCTCTACGGCTTGGCGCAAGACGTGCCTCAGTCGGAGACCACGCCCTTCTACCCCCGCAGTCCCTACGGGGTGGCCAAGCTGTACGCCTACTGGATCGTCAAGAACTACCGTGAGTCGTACGGCATGCATGCCAGCAATGGCATCCTCTTCAACCACGAGAGCCCACGCCGTGGCGAGACTTTTGTGACCCGAAAAATCACGCGCGCCGTGGCCCGCATCAAGCTCGGCATGCAGGACTGCCTGTACCTCGGCAACCTCGACGCCCAACGCGATTGGGGCCACGCCAAAGACTACGTGGAGGGCATGTGGCGCATGCTCCAGCAAGACGCCCCTGACGACTATGTGCTCGCCACCGGCGTCACAACCACCATCCGGGATTTCGCCACCATGGCATTCAAGGAAGCCGACATCACCGTCGCCTGGCGCGGCGAAGGCGCCAACGAAGAGGGCTACTGTCCCGATACGGGCAACGTCCTCGTGAAAATCGACCCGCGCTACTTCCGCCCTGCCGAGGTCGATCTGCTGATCGGCGACGCCACCAAGGCCCAAGAGGTCCTCGGTTGGACAGCCACCACCACCCTCGAAGAGATGTGCCGCGAAATGGTACAGTCCGACCTCGCTCTATTCGAACGCGACGCCTACCTCCAAGCCGGAGGCCACGACGTGGTCTCTGCAGCAGACCTCTGACCACCGAGATCTACCGTCGTTTTCGGATTTACCATTTCACAAGCCGTGGATCCAGGGGTTCGACTCCCGCCTCCTCCACCCAATGACCGGAAACGGAATGCATCGCTGGCAGACCTCAGCGGGTTCAGGAACACTGGAAGATTCTCACGACGGCTAAGATGCTTTCGAGCTTTTTTTATATCTCGTATCTTCCGACATGACCCTTCGCCAAATCCTTCTGCCATTCTGTTTTTTCTCCCCTCTTTGCTTTTTTGCTCAATGCGAAGGGACGGAAGTTGTATTCGCCTCCACCACTGCCCAATGGGGCGAGGAAATGACTTGGGAACTCTTCCAATTTTCCAATGAAGACTCTTCCGTCGTCGCCGAATTCGAAGGGACTGACAACTTTGCCATGACCTCCGACACTTTGTGTCTCTCCGACGGATGCTACGTCTTGCTTGCCATGGATTCTTGGGGGGACGGGTGGAACGGCGGCGAGGTCACAGCCGAAGCATTGGATTCCGCAGTGACGTTGGAAGGATTCTCTTCAGAGTTCACCTTGATGGACGGCGCCTATGGCTTTCTCTCCTTTTCTATCAACACGGAAGATTGTTTGTTCTTGTTGCCTGGGTGCACGGATCCAGGGGCTTTGAATTTTGTTCAGGGGGCCACGGAGGACGACGGTTCTTGCACCTATGTAGAAACCTTTAGCTACTCCGACAATGGCTCCGTCTTGACTCGCGAATACATTTATTACGGGCCACCAGGGTTGGAATCAGGAGCGCCTCTGGTGTTTGTTCTGCATGGCTATTCAGGTTCAGCGCTGGGGATGTACAACTACAGCGGCTTCAGAGAATTGGCCGACCAGGAGGGTTTTGGTGTGGTTTTCCCGCAGGGTGCACAGGACCCAACGGGCACACCCCATTGGAACGCCAATTTCAATTTCACCAACGTAAACGACCATGCTTTCCTCAGCCAACTCGCCGGTCACCTCCAAGATGTTCATGGCCATGATGCGCAGTGCACGTACAGTTGTGGCTACTCCAACGGAGGATTCATGAGCTATTCATTGGCGTGTGCAAATGCTGAGACGTTTCGCGGAATTGGGTCTGTGGGTGGTCTCATGGGAGGCAACGACTGGAACGAGTGTGCTCCATCCCAGCCTGTTCCTGTGGTCCACATCCATGGAACCAGCGACTTCGTCGTGCCCTATTACGGCAATTCTACCGAGCCGGATTGGGGAGGAAGTCCCGGTGTGGAAGTCATTGTGAGCACATGGGCAGAATGGAACAATTGTACCGAAGTGACGACAACAGCGCTGCCGGATGTGGATCCAACCGACGGAAGCACGGTAGACTTGATCAGACACTCCGGAGGGGACGACGGGTATGAAGCTAGAGTGTACCGGGTCAACAACGGAGGCCATGACTGGTTTGGGTCATGGGGCAACTTCGACATCAGCAGTGCTGCTGAAATGTGGAGCTTTTGGAGCGCGTTTTGTGGTTCCCCTGCAACCGTGACTGAATTGCTCCCCGCGCAAGCGAACCTCATTCGATGGGACGGCCTTCAATTCATTGCGGTCGAAACGTGCCGTCTTCGAGTGGCAGATCTGACAGGAAAAACCATTTTGGATCGACCCGTCATCGCTGGCCAGACCATCCCCTTTTTCGCACAGAGTCACTTCTTCCTTTGGCATGCCAACAGCTCTGACGGCCGGTTTCAACAAAGCAAATTCATCGTGCACTGAGCGTTCCTCTTCCGCGCCTAGGGCAGCTGAGGATGACCTCCGAAAGGTCCACCGTCAGAGCTTGGCAGCGACCGTGCCTGCGCGCAGACCGCCGACGAGGCGCAGGACCTCCCAATGGGCGGCGCTCCACTCCTGGCGCGCGGCCAACTCGGCCGCTTCCGCCTGAAGGAGCGCCACGTCAAGGGCCCGGAAATCGAGTGCGTTGAGAACCCCGTCCCGGTAACGTTTCGCGCCAATGTCCGCCGCAATCTGGGCGTTCGTCACGCGCTGGGCTGCCATCGCGTAGACCGCCAAGGCCGTCTGACGTCGGTCCCACGCTTGGGCCAGCGAGGAGAGCGCCTCGTCCTTGAGTCGGGCGGCGTCGATGGCGGAGAGCTCGACTTGGATTTGGGCTTGCTGGATGGCACGACGAGTCGCACCCCCGTTGAACAAGTTGAAATTCAAGGTGAGCGCGGCACCGTAATTGGTGACGTTGGAGGTGATGTCGCCGTTGCGGTAGGGGTTAAAGAAAGCCGAGTCCGGGATGAAACTGTTGGTGCCTGACATCCCTTGCGTGTTGCCCCAGTTCGCCGTCAAGCCCACCACCGGAACCAAACGCGCCTTGGCTTGGCGGACGCCTGTCTCCGCCACTTGCTGGCCGAGAACGGCGTTTTGGATGGCCGTGTTGTTCGATTCAAGCAACGCCTTCAGCTCGTCGAGGTCCCCTCCCTCCCAAGGCGACTCCAAATCTGAAGTCAATTCCCAACGCGTGTCCTCCGGCTGAACCAAAAGCAAATTGAGGTTGCGCCGCGCCGCACGGACCGCCGCTTGCTGCCGAATCAAGGAGGTGCTGTCCGTCAACAGGCCGTTTTCAAACTGCAGGCGATCAAACGTGCCCGCCACACCCAATTCGGACGCCGATTCGATGCGCGCCAACCGCGAACGAGTCAAGTCCAAAGCGTGTCGCAGAACTTCGCCGCTCTGCTCTTGGATGAGGACGTTGTCGTACGCAAGCAGCACCGCTTGAACGGTGGACTCCACGATGAGATCGACTTGCCCTTCGGCCTGCTCCGCCAACAAGCCGAGGCGGTCCTTGGCTGCGAACATGCCCATGCCGTCAAACAAGGTCCACCGCGCTTGTACACCCGGCGCCAAAGACTGTGACTGCGTGGCAATGGGCAGGAAGGTCGAAGGGTTTTCTGTTTGGTCATTCACGGTGGAGTTTGCCCCCAGCGTGGCGGTTAGTTGAGGCAAGGCCCCGGCGGCGCCCCAGCTGTTGCCGACAGCTGCGAGGTCGGCGTTGTTGCGCGCGATCCGAATGCCGTAGTGGCGTTCGAGCGCCAGTTCGACGGCCTGTTCGCGGGAGAGATCCTGGGCGCGGGTGGAGGCCGGGGCGAGTGCCGTGAGGGCGGTCAGGGCGCCGATCGCGAGCCATGGTAGAAAGGTCGCCAGGGACGGGCCGCCGGGGCTGGGGTGGGCCGCCGGGGCCGCAGGTACCGCGTCGGAGGCGTCGGACTCGGCGAAGCCGAGCTCTTCGCGGACCGCCGGTTCGGCCTGTTCACGTGAGAGCCAATCGCCGCGCTTGACCCACACCCAAGAGCGGTGCAACGGGTTGATCCAAAGAAGGTAGATTGGCAGGAGTACGAGGATGATGACCGTCACGAAGAGGAGTCCGAAGGCCACGGAGATCGCCATAGGGATGAGGAATTGCGCTTGGAAGCTCTTGTTGAGCATCAAGGGTGCGAGGCCAGCGACAGTGGTGACCGACGTGAGGAGGATCGGGCGGAAACGACTCATGCCCGCCTCCCAAATCGCCGACCGCACGTCCATCCCCTCCTTGAGGTTGCCGTTGTACGCCGCGACAAAGACAAGTGCGTCGTTGACCAGAATGCCAATGAGGGCGATCATGCCGAGGACGCTAAAGAGGCTGATTTGGGCGTCAAGCAGCCAGTGGCCGATGCTGATGCCCACCAACCCGAAGGGAATCAGACCAAACACCGCCACGCCCTGCAGCGGCGAACGGAACGTCAAGATGATGATGAACAGCATCAGCGAGAAGATGAGCGGCATGACCGCGGAGATGCTGTTTTGGGACTTGGCTTGTTCGCGGTTTTGGCCCTCGTAGCTGGGGCGGATGGAGGGGTACTTCGCCAAGATTTGAGGGACGACGTTGTCCTTGATGTCCGCGTTGGCATCGCTCGCACTGACGTTGGGGCCGGCGAGGTCGGCGCTGACTTGGACTTCGCGGGCGCCGTACAGGCGGTTGATGGCCGTGATGCCTCGGACTTCCCGGATGTCGGCCAATTCTTCGAGCGGGACGAGGCTCCCGTCCGGCGTGCGAATGCGGTACCGCTTGAGGTCGCTCATCGAGCTGCGGTCTTCGTCGGCGAGGCGGACCCAAACCCGCACTTCGTCCCGTCCGCGCTGAAGTCGCTGGACTTCACTTCCGAAGAAGCCTTGGCGCACCTGGGAAAGGAGCGACGACGGCGTCATGCCGAGCTGGTAGGCCCGGGGCTTGGGAAGGATTTCCAGTTCCTGCAAGCCACGTTGGTTGTTGTCGGTGACGTCTTTCAAGTCGTCGCGCTGGAGCATGGCCTCCTTGATTTCTTCGGTTGCCGCTGCGAGTTCGTCGAGGTTGTTGCCAAGGAGCGAGACCGA
>Ga0181568_10002388_pt1 | contig 17089 bp, 21 predicted proteins | sample 101ome_20_FD_133758 | JGI IMG/M metagenome (GOLD analysis project Ga0181568, IMG submission 133758) | Coastal salt marsh microbial communities from the Groves Creek Marsh, Skidaway Island, Georgia - 101404AT metaG (megahit assembly) | ecosystem: Environmental > Aquatic > Marine > Intertidal... | reverse complement strand
CTTTTTAAATGTAAGTTGAGATAGTTTTTTAATATCTATTTTATTTGAATTATTGCTAATAGTTTCAGGAAATCCTAGTCCATATAGAACTGGAATTTTCATATCTGGTTTCGCCATAGAGGCTAAAATAGTTCCATCGCAAAATTCTACCAAAGAGTGAATAAGTCCCTCAGGATGGATAATCGCATCAATTTTATTTTGGTCTATTTCAAATAAATATTTTGCCTCAATTATTTCTAAAGCTTTATTCATGAGGGTTGAAGAGTCAATTGTTATTTTTTTACCCATCTTCCAAATTGGATGTTTAAGAGCTGCTTTTAAAGAAATTTTTTTGAATTGCGAAGCAGGGAGAGAATAAAAAGGACCACCAGAACACGTTAGAGTAATTTTAGATACGCTTTTTATAGGTCTATTGTTGATGCTTTGATGAATTGCACAATGCTCAGAGTCAATAGGTATTATTTCAGAATTATGTTTTTTTGCGAGATCAATCAAATACTTGCCTGCCATTACTAATGGCTCTTTATTAGCTATTAAAACTTTCTTTCCCGATAAAATTGAATGATGGATGAGCTCCAATCCATCAGAACCTGATATAGCTGCGATTACTGTATCTACTTCTGAACTCGAAATAAGCTCATAGAGCTCATTTTTTGATAATTTTCTATCTGAATAATTTTTATTTTTTGGATTTTCTAAATAAGTTTTTGCATTTTTGAATTTTTTTGATTGTTCGCATATCAATTGTTCATTTTAATAAGCTGCCAAACCAAGAACATCAAATATCTCTTTATTTTCATCAATAACTTTTATAGAGGATTTACCTACTGAGCCCGTTGAGCCTAATATAATAATCTTTTGCATTAAAATTAAATAAGACTATTTAAATACAGAAAAAATGGAATGCAAAATAAATGACTATCTATCCTGTCCAAAACTCCACCATGTCCAGGTAGTAAATTTCCAAAATCTTTAATTTTCATTAATCTTTTTGTCTTGCTAGCAATCAGGTCTCCGATAATACTCATAACGGAGCAAAACACTAACAAAATAAATGTAAGAATATAGCCCCATGAAATCAACATAGGACTTATTTCAATAAATTGAAAAGAAATTTGAATAATTTTTAAATCAAACTGATTTAAATAAGAGAAAAACAAGATAAAAGAAGCTGGGAAAAATGCTCCTGCCAAAAAACCTTCTAAAGTTTTATTTGGACTGATTTTGGGGAAAATTAGTGTTTTCCCAAAAAGTTTTCCAACAGATAAAGCTGAAACATCAGCTAATACTGAAATTAATATTGCTGTAAAAAATAAATTTCTAGAGAATGTTTCTGTGATTATGAATACCAGAATAATGTTTATAAAAATAAAGAAAACTATTATTCCGGTAAATAAATTTAATTTAACCTTAAGCTTGAGTATTTCGTATAAAGAGAATAAAAGTATTGAAACCAGAGTAATAGAGAATAAGAAATCATTTGAATAAAAAACAAAAAATAAGGCGAAAAACCCAAGAAATAATCCAGTAAATAGTCTTTTCATAATTTAACCAGATTTAGCTCCAAATTTTCTTTTTCTTTTAAAATAATCTTCACATGCCATCTGTAAATCATCTTTTTCAAAATCAGGCCAAAATTTGTCTGAAAAATATAGCTCTGAGTAAGAAGATTGCCAAAGATAAAAATTACTCAATCTTTTTTCACCTCCAGAGCGGATTATTAAATCTGGATCAGGAAATTCTTTAGTTTCAAGATTTTTCTCTAAATCACTTTCAGAAATTTCTTTTAATTTATTACTTGATATTGTCTTATTGATTGAATTAATGATATCCCACTTACCGCCATAACTTGCTGCGATAATTAAATTCAACTCTGGATTAGAATTTTCTGTTTCTTTAGATGACTTTTTAATCCTCTCAATTAACCTTCGGTTAAATCTTGATATATCTCCAATAAAATTTAATTTTACTTTTTCTTCAATGAGCTTTGGGGTTTGCTCTTCTAAGGCATCAAAAAAGAGAGATACTAAATCATTAACTTCGGCAGTATCTCTAAGCCAATTTTCAGTACTAAAGGCAAATAAAGTTAGATAGTCTATTTTGTTTTCGAGAGCAAATTCTACTGCAAGCCTCGCTTTTTTAACCCCCTCTTTATGACCTTCTCTTGAAGAAATTCCTTTACTTTTTGCCCATCTATTATTTCCATCCATGATAATGGAAACATGGTTAAGGCTTTGTCTCATTTTTAAATTTCTAAAAGGTCTGATTCTTTTTTTTCAAGAAGATTTTCAATTTTTTCAATAAAGTCATCTGTAAGTTTTTGGATGATCTCCTCACCTCTTCTTAAGTCATCCTGAGAAATTTCTTTTTCATTACAAAATTCTTTTAAGATTGCATTAGCGTCTCTTCTCTGATTTCTTATTGATACTTTTGAATTTTCAGCTTCAGATTTAGCAACTTTGATTAAATCCCTTCGAGTTTCTTCAGTGAGCTCGGGGACGATCACTCTTATTACATCTCCAGAAGTAGCCGGTTGAAGGCCAATATCTGATGATTGAATCGCTTTTTCTATATTTTGAACCTGATCCTTTTCCCAAGGCACAATAGTGAGGGTCCTTGCATCCTCAACTGAAATATTGCACATCTGATTTATAGGTGTATTAGAACCATAATATTCAATTTCCAAAGAATCTAGGATGGAGGGATTAGCTCTACCAGTTCTTATTCTTGAAAGTTTTTTTTCTAAAGAAGAAATGGTTTTGTTCATTTGCTCTTCAGCTTCTGATTTGGTTTCGTCTATCATGTTAGTTATATAAAAGTGTGAATATATGTACTCAATAAATAGTTGATATTAGAGCATTTTCTTTATTTGCATCAAAAAAATTCTGTATTAAGGCCAGAAACTAATTCTTAGCTTAAGTTTTTAAGAAATCTTTTGAAAAAAGACATTATTTAGCCTTTAAGCTGAGATTTAACTTCTTCAGCAAAATCTTTCTTCTCAACTTCAATTCCCTCTCCAACCTCTAGTCTTACGAACGAGGATATTTTTGCGTTGGATTCAGATAAAAAAGTCTCAACAGTTTTTGAGGGATCTTTCACAAACGGTTGTTTAAGAAGGCTTACATCCGCAAGCTGCTTGCTCAACTTGCCTTCTATCATTTTTTCTTTAATTTCTTCAGGCTTGTCCTCTTTTTCCACTTGGGACCTAAAAATTTCTCTTTCAGAGTCAATGTAAGATGCATCAAGATCTTCTGGAGATAATACTAAAGGATTAGTTGCCGCAATATGCATAGCTATTTCTTTAGCAATATTTTTACTTCCTTCCTGGAGAGAAACTCCGGCGGCGATTTTATTATTAGAATGAATATATGTTTCTAAAATTTCTCCAGAAACTTTTTCTATCTTTCTTATTATTATGTTTTCTCCAATTTTTTGTACTAAGGACATTCTTTGTTCTTCCATAGATTTAGAAACCTCATTCAACAAGTCTTTGCTTGATGATTGTTCAAAAGATTTATTTAAAGTTGCTTCACAAAATTTTATAAAATTTTCATCTTTTGCAACGAAATCTGTTTCGCAATTTACCTCAACAAGAATAATCTCATTGTTGACTATATTAGCCAGAATAACTCCTTCAACCGCAGTTCTTGATGCTTTTTTTTCTGCTTTTAAAGCGCTACTTTTTCTGAGATTTTTTATTGCATCGCCTAAATCACCATTAGCATCTTGAAGAGCTTTTTTACACTCCATCATACCCAGACCAGTTTTTTCCCTAAGCTCTTTTACGTCTTGTGCTTTTATTGTCATTTAAAGCTCCTCAATTTTATCTTCGGTTTTTTTAATTTGATTCTCAGGCGAAATATCTTCTTGAGAAGAAGTTTTCTTTACTACAACAGGTCCATCTTTAGAGGTTCTAGGTGTTCCTGACATTTCAGCACCTTCTAAACATGCATTAGAAATAATTCTGGAAAGTAAAGAAATTGATCTTATAGCATCATCATTTCCGGGGATAATATAATCCACATTATCAGGATTAGAGTTAGTATCTACAATACCTATTATTGGGATTCCCATTTTTTTTGCTTCGGCTATGGCGATTTTTTCATTTTCAACATCAACAACAAACAGTGCTTCAGGAAGACCTCCGATATTTTTAATTCCACCAATAGACCTATCTAACTTCTCCATTTCTCTCTTAATGCCTAAAACTTCTTTTTTTGTGAGGTCTTCAAATTTACCTTCTTCTTCTTGAGTATTTAAAATCTCTAATCTTCTTATTGATGATCTAACAGTTTTGTAGTTTGTAAGCATACCTCCAAGCCATCTGTAGTTAATGAAAGGCATGTTACATCTTTCAGCTTCTTCTTTAATGACTCTTCTAGCGGCTCTTTTAGTTCCAACGAAAAGAATTCGGTTATTTGATGCTGAAAGTTTTTTGCAAAATTCAATAGCTGGAGTAAGACACTCCAAAGTTTTTTCTAGATTAATAATATGGACCTTCTTTCTATCTCCAAAAATATATTTTTCCATTTTTGGATTCCAGAACCTGGTTTGATGACCGAAATGAACTCCGGCTTTTAACATTTGCTCTATGGAAATATCCATGAATTGCTCCTTTTTCTTATAGCCCTAAGGCTGGGTTATTCCTCCTCGTGGCTAAGTATCAAACTAATATTGAGCAATATCAGCACCCTAATACTCTTTCCAATCGAGTGTGTATTTATATCCGTTTTAAACAGAACGCGAATTAGAACATACTAAGAAATGATAATAAAGAGTTTTTGCTAAGCTTTTAAAAGATCAGCCATTGAATAAATACCAGGATTTTTATCTTTCAGCGAAAGAGCTAAGTTTATACCTTCTCCAAATATTTCCCTGCTCAGAGCGTTATGAGAGACAATAAATTCTTCATTGTTTATCGTGAAAGTCACTTCGTGCTTTCCAATGGATGACTTATCTCTAATTGACTCTATCTCAATTTCTAAAGGATTTAAGTTTTTTTGAATAAAATCTTTCAAATCAAGAGCAGTTCCGGATGGAGCGTCTTTTTTTTTCTCATGATGCGTTTCAATAATTTTTATTTCTAATTTAGACGATAAACTTTCATCATCTAAAAAATCGATATTATCAGCCTTTTTTTTAATTAATTTGATTATGGGCATCAATATTTCTTTTTTGAAAAAAGCTATCCCTTCACTCAAGTTAGGAGCTTTTAGAACTGCAATTTCTTTTGCTAATCTGTTCAATTTATTTAACTGTTTTTGATGGTGTCCTGTCGAAGCAAGTACCAAAGGAATTTTATTTTTAAAGCAAAAATCATAAACGTTATCAAAATTCTCAGGGTCAGAAGCATCTATGACCATAAAATCACTTGTAACTTCAGTACTCAACTCTGATAAAGAAGATATCAAAGGTTTCTGAATATTATCAATTAACTTTCCTGAATAAGGATTATCTTTAGAACAGATTCCATATGTAACGTGATTATTCTTAGAGATAGATTTTCCTAATTTTCCAGTAGCTCCTACTAAGATTAATTTAGATAGTTCAGCTGAAGGGATAGTAGATGTCATAAACTTTTAAAAAAATCTTTTGCTGAATTTATCCAAGAGCTCATCAAGGGTGAGTTTTCTTTATAAGACATATTAACTTTGAATTCATTCAATAAATCTTTTTGTTTAGAATTCAAGTTTACTGGAACCTCTACAATAACTCTAACCAGGATATCTCCTACTCTGCCGCCTCTTAATGGTTTAACTCCTTTACCATTAAGTCTAAAAATTTTATGGCTTTGAGTACCAGATGGAATTTTAATCTTTGCTTTTCCGCCCAAAGTAGGAACTTCTATTGACCCACCAAGAGCAGCATCTACAAAATCTAAGGGAACCTCGCAGTAGAGATGCCTTCCATCCCTTTCAAAGATTGAGTGTTTTTTTACATTTATAGATATGTATAAATCTCCTCGATTACCTGCTCTTCCGTAATCGCCCTCTCCAGATAATCTAATTCTATCTTCATCATCAACTCCGGCAGGAATTTTTACGGAAAGCTTTTTATTCTTATTGATATAACCCACTCCACTACAAATGGAACAATTTGAATCATGAACTTCCCCTTCCCCTCTACAATGGGGACAGGTTTGCTGCATAGAAAAAAAGCCTTGTTGCTGTCGAATAACTCCAGCACCTCCACAATAAGAGCATCGGTTCCAAAGTCCGTTACATCTTTCTTTTGAGGGAATTTCTATATCCAAGGATTTACCAAAAACCGCTTCTTCAAGTGAAATTTCTAAACTGTAACTTAAATCGGAACCTCTTGAAGAAGCCCTCCCACCTGATGATCCGCCAAATATATCAGAAAAAATATCCCCAAAAATATCACTAAAAGCATCTGCAGCTCCCTGAGAACTTGAGAATGTGGAATTTACACCATCATGACCAAAGTTGTCATAAGTTTGTCTTTTTTGGTCATCGGACAAAATCTCGTAAGCTTCAGATAACTCCTTGAACTTTTCCGCTGCTTGGGAATCATCTGGATTTCTATCCGGATGATATTTCATTGCTAGTTTTCGATAGGCCTTTTTTAGCTCGTCCTTTCCAACAGATTTACTGACTCCTAATACATCATAATAATCTCTCTTGCTCATGATGTTTTAGAGATATCTTAGTTCTTCTCTTCTTTTACTTCTTCAAAGTCTGCATCAACAACATCATCACTAGATGAAGTATTATCATTTTCGGAATTGGAATCGTTTTGATTTTCTTGGGCGGACTGCTGCTGATCAGCATATAATCTTTGTGCTAAAGATGAAGAAGCGTCAGCAAGTGATTTGGTCTTTTCTTCTATATCATTCTTATCCTCTCCTTTTAAGGCCTCTTCTAAAGCGGAAATTGCACTTTCTATGTTTTCTTTTTCATCAGCCTCAACTTTATCCGCAGACTCTTCCAAAGTTTTTTTACAACCATGTATCAATGTATCAGCAGAGTTTCTGGCTTGAATAAGCTCTTCAAACTTCTTATCGTCTTCAGCATTTGCCTCAGCATCCTGAACCATTTTTTCGATTTCTTCTTCAGATAAGCCGCTTGAAGCCTGAATTGTTATCGATTGCTCTTTATTAGTAGCTTTATCTTTTGCAGAGACATTCAAAATACCATTTGCATCTATATCAAAAGATACTTCAATCTGAGGCATTCCTCTTGGCGCAGCAGGTATGCCATCTAAATTAAATAAACCTAGTTGTTTGTTATCTTTCGCTTGCTTCCTCTCTCCTTGAACAACATTTACGGTAACCGCTGTTTGGTTGTCTTCAGCTGTCGAAAATATCTGAGATTTATTTGTTGGAATGGTTGTATTTTTTTCAATTAAAGGTGTCATTACCCCTCCCATGGTTTCGATTCCCAGAGTTAAGGGTGTTACATCTAATAGCAATATATCCGTAACATCGCCTGCTAAAACTGCCCCTTGAATTGCAGCTCCAGCAGCAACTGCCTCATCAGGGTTAATATCTTTTCTAGGCTCTTTTCCAAAGAATTCTTTAACCTTCTCTTGAACAAGGGGCATTCTTGTTTGACCCCCAACTAAGATAACATCACTTACTTGAGATGTAGAAAGTTTTGCGTCCTTCAAAGCTATTTCTACTGGTTTTAAAGTTTTAGAAACTAAATCTCCTACTAAGGATTCAAGTTTTGCTCTAGTGAGCTTTAAAAGTAAGTGTTTTGGCCCCGATGAATCAGCAGTAATGTAAGGAAGGTTGATCTCAGTTTGCTGATTTGAAGATAACTCTATCTTAGCTTTTTCTGCCGCTTCTTTTAATCTTTGAATTGCTGAGGAATCCTGAGTAAGATCAAAGTTCTGTTCTTTTTTAAATTCTGCTACTAAGTGGTCTATAAGAACATTATCAAAGTCTTCTCCTCCTAAGGAAGTATCTCCATTCGTTGATAGAACTTCAAATTGCTTCTCGCCATCTATTTCAGCTAATTCAATAATGGATATATCAAAAGTACCTCCACCCAAATCATATACCGCAACTTTTTGATCGCCAGTTTTTTTGTCCATACCAAAAGCCAAAGCAGCTGCAGTAGGTTCGTTAATTATTCTTTTGACTTCAAGGCCGGCAATTTTTCCAGCATCTTTGGTTGCTTGTCTTTGAGAATCATTAAAATATGCTGGGACTGTAATAACAGCCTCTTTTATTTCATGTCCAAGGTAGTCTTCAGCCGACTTTTTCATTTTAGTCAAAACCTGAGCAGAAATTTGTTGGGGGGCAAGCTTTTCATTTTTTACTTCAACCCAAGCATCTCCATTATCTGCTTTTACAATTTTGAATGGTGTTGATTCAGCTTCTTTTTTAATTTCTCCATCGAATTTTCTCCCTATGAGTCTTTTAATAGCATATAGAGTATTTTCTGGATTAGTTACAGCCTGCCGCTTAGCGCTTTGTCCAACAATGGTCTCATTATCTGTATATGCAACAACAGACGGAGTTGTTCTATCTCCCTCCGAATTTTCAATTATTTTTGGTTTTCCACTTTCTAAAATTGCTACGCAAGAATTCGTAGTTCCAAGGTCTATACCTATTATTTTTGACATTTTTAGCTCCTTTTCATTTCCTTTCTTTTTTATGGGGTTAAAGAGAAAAAAAACAAGAAAAAACTAGATTTTATTGACTATTACTAATGCAGGTCTAATCACCCTATCTTGAATTTTGTAACCTTTTTGAATAACTTCTAAAATCTCATCAGCTTCTTTTCCCTTATCTTCTTTGATTGACAAGGCTTCATGAAAATTAGGATCAAATTTATTTCCTAAGGGATAAATTTCTTCAATATTATTATCTTTAAGAGCTTTAGAAATCTCCTTCAAGACAAGCTCTACAAGACTCCTTGGAACTTCTTCTTTGGCATGCTGTAAAGATCTTTCTAAATTATCTATAGGGGAGAGAAGATCTTTGGTTATAAGTTCTGCTGAAAAGGCTTTTGCCTTAAGAATTTCTTTTTGAGAATTTCTTCTAATGTTTTCAACTTCTGCATGAGATCTTAAAACTTTTTCTTCTAGAGATTTTATTACTTCTTCCAAAGCTTTTTTTTCAAACTCTTTATCCTCTTGAGGAGGATCATTTTCAAAAGTTATCTCTTCTTTTAGATCAGTGACATCATTTTTAAGATTTTTTTCTTGTTTTTTATTCTTTTTCATCTAAGGGTTTCACATATAAAACTAATTTATGGTCAACGATTTTATAACCATATTTTTTTGCTATCTTTTCCTGCTCTTTTTCAATTAAATCATTCTTAAATTCAATCACCTTTCCCGAATCCATGCATACCATGTGATCATGATGATCTTCAGATACAAGTTCATAAACAGAATAATTATCTTCAAAGTTTTGTTTCATCAATATCCTTGCGGATTCGAATTGAGTTAAAACTCTATATACCGTTGCTAGACCTACATCATCTCCAGCATCTCTTAATTTATTGTAAATATCTTCAGCACTTAGATGTCTTTCAGATGATTGTTCAAATATTTCCAATATTTTTACTCTAGGCAAGGTAACTTTAAGCCCAGCTTTTCTTAAATTTTTATCTTCGCTCATCTTAAAAAAATATGCTTAAATCCTGATGTGAAAATTTTTACCTTGCTTATTATAACCACTTTTTTTCTTAATTCCTGTGCAAGTAACTTTTACCAGGTTCCTGTTGCTCAGGGAAATATCATCAGTCCTTCTATGCTTGCTAAGTTAGAGACAGGACTAACTAAAGCTCAAGTAAGATTCATAATGGGAACGCCTTCTATTAAAGATCCTTTTAATTTGGATAGATGGGACTATATAGGATTTCAAATTGTCGGAGATAAAAAAAGTGCAGTTGTGCATTTAGTTATAATTTTCAAGGACAATAAACTCATTGAATTTAAAACTATCGCTGAAAATGAAGTTAATGAGAATCTAAAAGAAAAATCTATAATAGAGAGTACAAAAAAACCAGAAAGATAGAACTTGTAGAAATATATTTTAAAAACAAAATAAATACCCTAAACGAACCTTCTTTCATCTTTATATTTTCTTTAACAAACTCTCTTGGTAGCATCCATCCAACAAGGATAGCAATGAATAAACCGCCTAAAGGCAACATAATATTATTGGTAAAATAGTCTATAAATTCTAAGAAATTTAAATTCATGAATTTTATATCAGACCAAATATTAAAAGAGAAAATACTGCCTATTCCCAGAAGCCATATAAATATCCCTATTAAAAATACGATTGTTCTTCTTTTAATACCAAAAACTTCTTCCATCCATGCAGTAAAAGGTTCCAAAAGAGAGATAGCTGAACTTAAAGCTGCAATTGTAATCAGAATAAAAAAAATAATTGAAAATAAAGCGCCCATAGGTAAAGAATAAAAAGCTACGGGTAAGGTTTCAAAAATTAATCCCGGACCAGCTGAAACTTCTAAAGATGAATTACTAAAAACGATAGGAAAAATAGCAATTCCTGCAGATAAGGCAACAAAAGTATCCAATAAAATTATAGTTAAAACTGTCTTACCTATTTGTTGTTTGTCAGGCATGTAAGCTCCATAGGCCATAATAGCTCCCATACCAATAGATAAAGAAAAAAAAGCTTGGCCCATTGCACTCAAGATTACATTAGGAGTTAATAATGAAAAATTCGGACTAAAAAGAAAAGAGATTGTGGCGTTTAAGTCTCCAGTTGATGCTGAATAAAAAGATAACAAAACTATAAACAAGAATAAAATGGGCATTAAAATATTCACAGATCTACCAATACCTTTTACAACTCCTGCGCCAACAATTAAGCAGGTAATAATTAAAAATAAAGAATGCCAAAAGATTAAGTTTAAAGGAGATGAAGATAGTTTGAAAAAATGTGCTGAGGAATATGAAGAAGGATTTTCCAAACCAGAAGGAAAAAGATTAAAAACATATGAGAAAGCCATTCCTGCAAAAACACTGTAGTAGGATAGAATCAAAATACCTGCCAAAGACCCTAATACTCCTAAAAATTTCCAGCTTTCACTTATATGAATTTCATTTGATATTTTTTTTAGTGAATTTATAGGACTTTTTCTCCCAAATTTTCCTATAAAAATTTCGGAAGCCATAACTGGCAAACCTATCGCTAAAATACAAATTAGGTAAACAATCACAAAAGCACTTCCTCCATTTGAACCAACCATATAAGGAAATTTCCATATGTTTCCTAGCCCTACCGCTGAACCTGCTGCCGCAAGAATAAAAGTAGAATTACCTTTCCAAATTTTTGTGTCTCTCATTTAATTATTTTAAATTATCTTCAAGATATACTACAAAGATGGGTCAAGAAAAGAAAATAAATAGAAAACCTGTTTTAGAAAATCGTCAGGCAAGATTTAATTATGAGCTTTTAGAAGATTTTGAAGCTGGAATTTCTTTGGAAGGTTGGGAAGTTAAATCTATTAGATCTTCAAGAGTTGATATAAAAGATAGTTATGTATTGATGAAAAATGGAGAAGCTTGGCTTATAGGAATGTCAGTTTCCCCTTTATCTGAGGTCACTCAAAATGTTGATCCATTAAGAACTAAGAAATTACTCCTAACTAAATCTGAATTATCAAAAATATTCAAAGCTACACAAGAAAAGGGATTAACTTGCTTGCCGATTAAAATTTTTTGGAAAGATAACTTAGTAAAAATAAAAATCTCCATTGGAAAAGGTAAAACTAGGTTTGATAAAAGAGAGAGCATAAAGCGAAAAGAGTGGGAGAGAGAAAAGGCAAAAAGTAATAATTATTCATAGAAACTTAGAATAAAATAACTAAAATAGTTATCCCTGAGGGGGCGAAATGGATTAGACATTTGTTTGTGAACCTAAGGTGCATGTCGAGCTTGTAACTTGCTCGTTAAAAAATGTTGCAAATTAATTAGTTGGCAATAAAGCAAACTACGCTCTAGCCGCATAATTGGCTAGCTCTTATTTAATCGATGCCTATTAGGTTATTTAAGAGTCGATTAATAGGCTGCTTAGAAAAATATTTCTGTGATTTTTCTAAAAAGCTTTAACAGAATACTTGCTACATATCCTGCTCATCGGAGATTTAGCAAGGAAATTAAAAGATGAATCTAAGCATGTAGAACCAAAGAGAATCGATAGATGGACGCGGGTTCGATACCCGCCGCCTCCACCAGTAAAATTCAAAGATAATCAACTTCAATTAAATTTCAAAAAAGAAAAAACTGTTATTGACATCTAATGAATATATCTTCAATATCGCCTCCTATGGCGAATATCCAATCAGCTAAAAAGAGGGCTAGACAGGCAAACTCTCGTAATTCTTTAAAGAGCTCCCAAAGAGCATCTATGAGAACCATGATAAAGAATGTCGAAGATGCTATCGCAGAAAACGATGCCTCAAAGGCTAAAAATTTGTTTATTTCAACTCAAAAAGTCTTAGATAAGCTAGCCAATAAAAAAGTTCTTCCTAAGAATGCAGTCGCCCGTCAGAAGTCCAGATTAAGTAAATCTATTAAGCAATTAGGCTAAGTATATTTTTGTTCCTAAAGATTTTTTCTGAATTGCCTTCTCAGTAATTCTTTTCTCATTACCATTTAGTATCCAAACTTCATTAGTTTTGTTGAGATAATCTCTTGCAGCTTTTATCTTGGTAGTCATTCCTCCTCTTCCTAAAATACCTGAATTTCCAAAAGATACTCTCTTGAAATCAAACTTATTGAGATTAATTTTATTAATCAATTTTGCATCTGAATTTTGATCAGGATTTTTATTATAGAGACCATTTTGATCTGTCAAAATAAATAATTTTTTTGAGTTTAATAGTGTTGCAACTTTTCCACTAAGCCTATCATTATCCCCATTTAAAATTTCTTCTGTTGATATTGAGTCATTTTCATTGATGATTGGGATAGCGCCAAGTTTTATAAGATTAGAAATGCTATTTTTAGCATTTTCAGAACGGCTCTTAACGCCAAAATCTGAATGGCTTAATAAAACTTGTGCGGCTATTAAATCAAATCTCTTAAACTCTTTTTGATAATTATTTATAAGTCCAATTTGGCCAGATGCAGATAAAGCTTGGAGAAAATCAACTGACTTAGGCTTAGAAGTTAAATTCCATATTTTCATTCCTTGAGCAATTGCACCTGAAGAAACCAAAACGATATGAAATCCTTTCTTATAAAGCCTAAAAATTTGCTCAGAAATTGACTTTATAAATTTCAAATTAGGCAGACCTGATGACAAAGTTGTTAGACTTGATCCAGCTTTGATTACAATTAGTTTTTCAGGATTAATTTTTTTCATTTGACAGCCTATTTCCAATACTTTGAATAATTTTCTCTAAACCTGATCCAGAAATCGATGATACATAAAAGACATTTTTTCTGCTAAAAAGTTTTTTTGATTCTTTTTCTATCTGTTTTCTTTTGTCTTCAGAGATTTTATCTATTTTACTAATCACAACCCATTGCTCTTTTTGTTTGAGCTCATCGCTAAATTCTTCTAATTCTTTGTTGATGTCATCAAAATCTTTTCTAATTTTTTTAAAATCTCCTTCCTCGACATCAACAAGATGTAAAAGTATTTCAACTCTGGAAAGATGTTTCAAAAATTCTATTCCAAGTCCAATACCTTCTGAAGCGCCTGGAATTAATCCTGGAATATCAGCTACAACAAAACTTGAATAACTATTTATCTTAACTACGCCTAAATTAGGACTTAATGTTGTAAAGGGGTAATCAGCAATCTTAGGTTTTGCAGAAGATATTTTTGAAATTAAAGTTGATTTTCCTGCGTTTGGCTTACCTAAAAGTCCTACATCTGCTAAAACTTTTAGCTCTAATCTTATTTTTACTATTTCCCCTAATTTTCCTTCTGTAATTTTTCTTGGAGCTCTATTCGTTGATGTCTTAAATCTTGCATTACCTAAACCTCCTTTCCCACCAGTGACAGCTGTATATATTTGATTGGATTTAGTGAGATCACAAAGAAGTTCGTCCGTTTCATCATTTATCAATATGGTTCCCAAAGGTACTTCTAGGATAGTGTCTTCACCATCCTTACCATGCATATTTTTGCCTTTTCCCTGCCTGCCATTCTGAGCTTTATATTTTCTTTTGAGTTTAAAATCTTGCAAAGTATGCAAAGATTCTTTTGCAATAAAATTAATATTGCCACCTTTCCCACCATCTCCACCATCGGGTCCTCCTTTGGGAATAAATTTTTCCCTACGGAAACTAAGACAGCCATTACCGCCGTCTCCAGAAGATATTTCAATTACTGCTTCATCGATGAAGCGCATGACATTATGAAGAGGATTCTATATTGACAAATTGTTTAAGGTTTTTTCCTTTTTTATTAAAGAAAACTTTTCCATCACATTTAGCGAAAAGAGTATGGTCTTTTCCGATTCCAACATTCTGTCCAGGATGAAATTTTGTCCCTCTTTGTCTTACGAGTATTTCTCCGGCAGAAACTGCCTGGCCACCATATCTTTTGACTCCAAGTCTTTTCGACTCAGAATCTCTTCCGTTTCTGGAACTTCCACCTGCTTTTTTATGTGCCATAACTTATAGATTCAATTTTTACTTTTGTTAAATTCTGCCTATGTCCTTGTTTTTTTCTGTAATCTTTTCTTCTTTTCATTTTTATGACAGTAATTTTTTTTGTCTTAAGATGGTTTATTACTTTGCCCTTTACGATTGCTCCCTCTAAGAGTGGCTTGCCAACATTTAAAGCTCCATCTTTGTTTACGGCTAAAACTTCAGAAAATTCAATGGTTTCTCCTTCATCTATAGAGATTTTTTCAAGAAGAATCTCTTCTCCTTCCGAAACTTTATGTTGCTTTCCTCCGCTTTTTATTACTGCGTACATCTTTACAAATTACAAAATAGAAGCGAATAGTATAGGATAAAGTCTTTCCTCGCAATCTTTAAGACAGGTATGATAATTTATTAAAAATGGATTTGAAAAATAAACATAATTTTTCTAAAGATGAGCTTATAGCCTGCTCAAATGGTAATTTGTTTGGGCCAGGAAATGGAAGATTGCCAAATAATGAAATGTTGATGATGGATAGGATTGTTGAAATAAATGACTCTAAAGGTGATTACAATATTGGTGAAATTCAAGGAGAGTTGGATATAACTCCTGAACTTTGGTTTTTTGATTGTCACTTTTCAACAGATCCAGTAATGCCAGGTTGTCTTGGGCTTGACGCAATGTGGCAATTATTAGGTTTTTATCTTTTGTGGGAAGGTAATAGTGGTATTGGAAGAGCCTTAGGTTCGGGACAAGTAAAATTTTATGGGCAAGTGCTGCCAAAAGCTAAACTAGTTGAATATAAAATTAGTATAAAAAGGATTAGAAAACAAAAGCTTGTTATTGGATTTGCTGATGGTTTAATGTTTGTTGACGGAAAAGAAATTTATTCTGCCAAAGATCTAAGAGTTGGTTTATTTGAAGACCCGCAAAATTTCTAAAATGACAAAAAAAAGAGCAGTTATAACTGGAATGGGTTCAGTTTCCTGTATTGGAAATAACCTAGATGAAATATCTGAATCCTTAAGATATGGTAACTCAGGAATATCAAAAAATAACGAATACAATGATTTAGGGTTAAGAAGTAGAATTTCCGGATCTATTTCAATTGACCTTAAAGATTTAATAGATAGGAAATTATTGAGATTCATGGGAGAAGCTGCAGCTTATTCCTATTTAAGTGCCCTGGATGCATTAAGAGATTCAGAATTACCGGAAAGTATTTTTGAAAAAGACAGAATTGGAGTCATCGCGGGTTCAGGGGGAGCTTCTTCCCGAAGTCAAGTTGATGCAGCGGATATATTAAGAGAAAAAGGAGTCAAAAGAGTTGGTCCTTACCGTGTCACCCAAACTATGGGAAGTACAGTTTCGGCTTGTCTAGCTACTTCCTTAAAAATAAAAGGGGTAAATTTCTCGATCTCATCAGCTTGCTCAACTAGTGCTCACTGTATAGGTTCTGCTTGGGAGCAAATCCAACTTGGTAATCAAGATGTGATTATTGCGGGTGGAGCAGAAGATGAGCATTGGACACAATCTGGATTGTTTGATGCTATGGGAGCTTTATCAAGTAATTACAATGAAAATCCAACAGCAGCCTCAAGACCTTTTGACGAAAATAGAGATGGTTTTGTGATTTCGGGAGGAGGAGGAATTCTGATAGTTGAAGAGTTGGAACATGCCTTATCAAGAAAAGCTAAAATATATGCTGAAATAAAAGGATACTCAGCAACATCTGATGGAGATGATATGGTTGCTCCATCTGGTGAAGGAGCACAAAATTGTATGAGAAAGTCTTTAGAAATGAGTGGTTTAAAATCTGTTGATTATCTTAATGCCCATGGAACCTCAACTCCTGCCGGAGATCCTATTGAGTTGAATGCCATAAAATCTGTATTCAAAGATGATATTCCAATAGTAAGCTCAACAAAATCTCTTACTGGACATACTCTAGGAGCCGCAGGTGTACAAGAATGTATTTACAGCATACTTATGATGAATGGAAATTTCATTGCTGGAAATAAAAATTTGTCTGATCCAATTCCTGAAGTAGATGGCATAAATATTCCTGAAAAATCTTTAGAAAAAGAATTTGATTCTTTTATGAGTAATAGTTTTGGTTTTGGTGGAACCAATGTAAGTTTGGTTCTTTCAAAATTTAAGAATTAAAACGGTATATCTTCATCGTCCCAAGGCACATTTTCTTCTTGAGAATTTTGCGAAGACTGATCAAATCCTGAATCCTGGTTCTGTTGGCTCATCTCTCCCCTAGAGCTAAGCATTTGCATTTCTCTTGCAACAATTTCAGTTCTAAATTTTTTTTCTCCAGTATTTTTATCTTCCCAGGAGTTGGTTCTTAATTGTCCCTCTACATATATTTTTGAACCTTTTTTAAGATATTGCTCAACGATTTCTGCAAGACGATTAAAGAAAACAATTCTGTGCCATTCTGTTTGTTCAACCGTTTCTCCAGAATTTTTATCCTTCCAACTGTTTGAAGTAGCAATAGATACATTTGCTATGGGTACACCTCCAGCT
>Ga0181568_10002384_pt1 | contig 17108 bp, 15 predicted proteins | sample 101ome_20_FD_133758 | JGI IMG/M metagenome (GOLD analysis project Ga0181568, IMG submission 133758) | Coastal salt marsh microbial communities from the Groves Creek Marsh, Skidaway Island, Georgia - 101404AT metaG (megahit assembly) | ecosystem: Environmental > Aquatic > Marine > Intertidal... | reverse complement strand
GGGTTCGTCCGCCACACGCGAGCCGCGCTGCTCGCCGCAACGATACTGGGGCTCGTCGGCAATGCCGCCCCCGCCGCAGCCGATTTTGCGACCGCGTTCGATCATTATATGGCCAAGGACTACGACCGGGCGCGCCGGCTGGCGAAATCCGACGCGGCAGGCGGAAACCCTGCCGCGCAATGGCTCCTCGGAACCATGTACCTGCTTGGCCGGGGCTTCGACGCCAACCCCGAGGTCGCGCGCGACTGGCTCGAAAAATCCGCATCGTCCAACTATCCACCGGCCCAGGCCGTGCTCGGACGCATGTACGAACAGGGGATCGGCGGCATCAAGGATGTCGAAGAGGCACATATCCTCTATCGCATGTCCGCCGAACAGGGGTATGCCGAGGCAGCCTACCTGCTTGGCCGCCAGTATTATCGCGGCAATGGCGTGCGCAAGGACGGCAAGGAAGCGGTCCACTGGCTGACCATCGCCGCCGATGAAGGCAACGCGGACGCCCAGTATCTGGGCGCACGCATCCTTCTCGACGGCAAGATTGTTCGCATGAATCCGGAAAAGGCGGCCGGCTGGCTGGCCGAGGCGGCCGAAGCCGGCCACCACAAGGCGCAGCTTCTTTTCGGCGATACACTGATGCGCGGTCTCGCGGGCGACTACGACCCGAAGCGCGGACTACTCTGGATTGAGCGCGCTGCGGAGAGCGGTTTGGCCGAGGCCCAGCTTCGGCTCGGCGACCTCCACAACAACGGGATTGACTGCAAGCCCGACCACCAGCGCGCTTACGAATGGTGGACACTGGCGGCCGTCCAGTCCGATGCAACCGCCCAGTACCGCCTCGCCCAGGCCCATTCCAAGGGCGCAGGCACCCAGGAGGACCCCCTGGTAGCGTACATCTGGGCTTCGCTTTCGGCGCATCACGGAAACACGGCGGCCTCCGAACTGCGGCAGCGGGTGGTCTCACGCCTGACACCCCAGGAGATCGCGGAGGCCGACCGCCTCGTCGCGGCACGCATTGCACGCGACGCCAGCGGAGACGGCAACAACAGCTAGGATCATAGCTGCCCCTTCTCCACGCGCACGTTCTGCGCTAGCCTCCGCGCCGTTTTGGGCAGCATCCATCAGATCGGCAATCTCGCGCTCCGCCTGTTTCCGCCGGAAACGGCGCATGGGCTGGCATTGCGTGGCCTGTCCTCGGGCCTGGGCCCGCGCGAACGGGCGGATGATTTTCCCGTCCTCGAGCAAACGCTCTTCGGCCTCCGGTTCGCGAACCCGGTCGGCGTCTCGGCCGGCTTCGACAAGAATGCAGTTGCGGTCGCCGGTGTCGCGCGCCTGGGCGGCGGATTCATCGAGGTGGGCGGCGTCACGCCACGGCCCCAGGCCGGGAACCCGCGCCCCCGGCTGTTTCGCCTGACCCCCGACCGCGCGGCGATCAACCGTCTGGGTTTCAACAATGACGGAGCCGACGCGGTGCGCGCCCGCCTCGAGGCCCACCGGGCCAGCGGCAACGCGCTGCCACCCATCGGGGTCAACCTGGCGGCAAACGCGACCAGCGACGACCCGGCGCAGGACTTCATCGACCTGGTCGCGGGCTTTGCGCAGGCGGGCGATTACCTGACCATCGACGTGTCCTGCCCCAACACGGAAAACGGCCAGGTCTTCCTCGAACCGCGTGCGCTGGAGGACCTGCTGGCGCGCCTCAAAGCCGCGCGCGACGGATCCGGCGCCCGGCCCGCGATGGTGGCCAAGCTCGCCCCGGACCTCGAAGCCGGCCATCTGCACGAGCTGATCACGATCATCGTGGCCGCGGGCATCGACGCCATCACCCTGTGCAACACCACGACCGTACGGCCAGAATCGCTTGCGAGCCCGCATGCGAAAGAGCGCGGTGGCCTGTCCGGCACGCCACTGTTCGAGATGTCCAACGCCATGCTGCGGAAAGTCTATGACCAGACCGGCGGCACGGTGCCGCTGATCGGCGTCGGCGGCATCATGAGCGGCGCGGACGCCTACACGAAGATCCGGGCCGGCGCGAGTCTGGTGCAGCTCTACACCGGCCTGGTCTATGGCGGGCCCGGACTCGTCCAGCGCATCAAGCGGGACCTGGCGGACGCGCTCGCGCGCGACGGCCATGCGAACATTACCGAAGCTGTCGGCAGCGAACACCGCACGTGATAGCCTGACCGCTCACGCGCCACGAGAGGCGCATCCCGAAACCGTATGGGCCCCGCCGATGCTCAGGAAACGCCGCGAGATCATCCTCGTCGCCATTATTGCCGCGCTTGTCGTCATCGCCGGGCGCCACTTCGCCGTCGATACGGAAACGACAAGCCCGGCCGCGGTCGAGGTTGTTTCGGATATCAACCAGGACCCGGAACCTCGCGAACGGGACGGTGCGTCGAACCTCCTCTCCCTCGCCGGCGGGGCACCGAGTGCGCCAATCCGCGTCGGCAGCAATCAATGCCTGCAATGGTGGGGAACGCAACCCGACGCCTACCGGGTCGAGGTCGCGGGCTTCGAGGGCGACGACTGGCAGCCCAACGAGGCCTTCCTGGCCGCCAAACGCGCCGGAACCGCGTCCTACAACTTCCCGGCCTGGTACCGGTTTATCGGCGCGACCACGGACGACACCGAGGTCTCCTACCGGATCCTGCGCGGTCTCTGCCAGTAGGCGCGCGCGCCGGACAGGGCATCCGTTCTCCCGAATTTCCAGACCAAAACTTGTGCCATGAACGGCAGAGCCAGCGCGGGGCTTCGCGTTGACTCGTCCCGGGCGGTTTCATACAGTCCGCGCGAAATTTGGCCGGGGTATGTTCCGGGCTTTTTCTCACCCGACAACTACCGACCGGCGCAACGAAATGGGGCGCGCGAGGAGGCAAAACTCATGACCGATACACCGTGGAAAACAGACGACTGGTTCACCAGCCCGTGGAACTTCGCCGACGAAGTGACGAAGGACTGGAAGTTCCCCGACAACATCCGCATCCACGACGTCACCCTGCGTGACGGCGAGCAGCAGGCGGGCCTCGCGTTCAACTTCGACGACAAGATCCGCATCGCCGAGGGCCTCGCCGAAGTCGGCGTCCAGCGCATCGAGGCCGGCATGCCGGTCGTCTCCAAGGACGATGCCAAGGTCGTCCAGGAGCTCGCCAAGCGCGACTTCGGCCCGACCGTCTATGCGTTCGCCCGCTGCATGGTCGAGGACGTCAAGCGCGCGGTCGATGCTGGCGTCGGCGGCGTCATCATGGAGGTGCCGGCGAGCCCGCACCTGATCCAGTACGGCTACCAGTGGGAGCTCGAGCGGGCGATCGACCTCTCGATCGAGTCCACCAAGTTCGCCCATGACAACGGCCTCGAGGTCGTGTTCTTCCCGATCGACTTCACCCGTTCGGACCTGAACTGGGTGATCGACCTGATCGACCGCGTCGGCAAGGAAGGCCACATGGACGGCCTCGCCCTCGTCGACACGATGGGTGCCACCTCGATCCACGCGATGCAGTATTTCGTGCGCTCGATGAAGGCCCGCTTCCCGGACATCCCCATGGAGGCGCACTTCCACATGGACTACGGCATGGGCGTGGCGAACACGATCATGGCCCTGTCCGAGGGCGTCGAGGTCATCCAGTCCACCGTCCTGGGTGTCGGCGAGCGCGCCGGCAACGTGCCGATGGAAGAGACCGTTATGGCGCTGCGCACGCTCTACGACATCGACATCGGCATCAAGCTCGACAAGCTCAAGTGGCTCGCCGACCTGGTCCGCGACGTCACCGGCGTCGTCGTGCCGTCGAACCGGCCGGTGGTCGGCGACGACCTGTTCAAGGTCGAGTCGGGCATCATCGCCACCTGGCTGCTCAACTGCGGCGACGAGTTCCAGACCGAGGTCATGCCGTTCCGCCCGCGCATGGTCGGCCAGGCCGAGCCCGAGACCGTCATGGGCAAGGGCTCCGGCATCGACACGGTGAAGGAGTGGCTCGAGCGCTTCCAGATCCGCGTCGAGGAAGAGAAGGCCATGGAAATCCTGATGGCCGTCAAGGACTGGGCGCTGGTCCACAAGCGCCTGATGACCGAGGACGAGTTCAAGGCGCTCGCCGAGGGCCTGATCGACAAGTAGAGCCAGCCTCTACCGAGAGTTCGCGAAACCCCTTCCCCTTGCGGGGGAGGGGTTTTCGTTTGCGCGGTCAGTTTTCGAACACCGCCACCAGCGCGCCGGTCGTGGTGCGCGAGTCCAGCGCCGTGTGCGCGTCGGCGATGTCGGCCAGCTCGTAGGTGCCCGTAATATTCGGCTTCACGGTGCCGTCGGCGATCGCCGCCACCACCTCTTCCATCATCGCCGCCTTCGCCTCGGGCGTCGCCGCATAGTCCTTCATCGACGCCTTGGTGAAGATCAGGGACTTCTGGTTGAGCTCAAGCGCATCGATGGGCGGCGGCCCCGAGGCATGGCCGTAGTTGATGAACCAGCCCCGCGGCGCCAGCGCGCGCACATTGCCCTCGTAGGTATCCGCGCCCACCGCGTCGTAGACAACCGGTACACCCGCCCCGCCGGTGATATCCATGACGGCGTCGGCGAAGTCTTCCTTCGTGTAGTCGATCACATGGGCACAGCCGGCCTCCTCCGCCGCCAGGAACTTGTCGGGCGAACTCACGGTGCCGATCACCTTCACACCGAGGTGCGACGCCCACTGGCTGAGGGTCGTGCCCATGCCCCCCGCGGCAGAGTGCACGAGGATCGTCTCCCCCGCCGCGACCCGGTAGGTCTGGCGCAGCAGATACTGGGCGGTCATCGTGCGCACGAAGGCCGCGACGACGGTCCGGTCGTCGAGATCGGCCGGCGGCACATAAAGCGCCTCGGCCGGCACGATCCGCGCGTCGGCATGGGCGCCCACGTTGAAGAGGTAGGCCGCCCGGTCGCCCTCCTTGTGATCCGCGACACCGTCGCCGACGGCCGCGACGGTCCCGACACCCTCGAGGCCGAGCACCGTCGGCAGGGGCGGCTTCAGGAAGTAGCGGCCCTGGCGCATGTAGGAATCCGCGAAGTGGATCGCGGCCGCCGACTGCTTCAGCACCACCTCGCCGAGACCGGGGTCGGGCAGCGTGTCGGTCTCGATCCGGATGACGTCCGGATCGCCATACTCATGAATACGTGCAACGCGGGTCTGCATGGTCATGATCTCGTCCCTGACGGTGATGCACCTTGTTCCGCATTATTGGCAGTGGGGCGATATTTGCAGAGGTCAGGCCAATTCCTCTCATAATGTGAGAGGCGACAGGCGTGATCGCCGCCTACGCCACCCGCAGATAATGCAGCGAGAACAGCTCGTCTTCGTCGGTCCAATGGCGGAAGGCGCGCCAGCCAGCCTTGGCGGCAAGCGTCTGGAACTCGTCCACGTCGTATTTGTGGGAGTCCTCCGTGTGAATGGATTCCCCGGCCGCGAATGCGAAGCTGTGCCCATCGACCCGGACCCGCTGGTCGCGATCGCTCACCAGGTGCATCTCGATCCGGCCCTTGTCCGCGACCCAACGTGCGTCATGGGAGAACGCATCGAGGTCGAAGTCGCCGCCCAGCTCGTCGTTCACCCGCCGGAGCACGTTCAGATTGAACTCCGCCGTCACCCCGGCCGCATCGTTGTACGCGGCGTGCAGCACGCCCTCGTCCTTGCGCAGATCGACCCCGATGAGGAGCCCGTTGTCCGCGCCGAGGTCGGTCGCGGCGGCGCGCAGGAAGTCCACCGCCGCGTCGCGTGTGAAGTTGCCGATGGTCGAGCCGGGAAAGAAGCCGATTCGCGCAGCCTCACCGGAAACCTCCGGCAGGTCGAAGGAATGGGTGTAGTCCGCCGCGATGGGAACGACCGGCAGGTCCGGATAGGAACCGGCCAGCGCCTTGGCCGATTCCAGCAGATGCTCGCGCGAGATATCGACGGGGATGTACGCCGCCGGGGTCTCGAGCGCGTCCAGCAGGATGCGGATCTTCGTGCTCGACCCGCTGCCGAACTCGACCACGCTGGCGTTGGCGCCGATCAGGGCGGCGAACTCCTCGGCATGGGTCTCGAGCAGACCGGTTTCGGTGCGGGTCGGATAGTATTCCGGCAGTTCGCAGATATCGTCGAAGAGCTGCGAGCCGCGCTCGTCATAGAAATACTTGCTCGACAGCTTCTTCTGGGACTGCGCCAGCCCCTCGAGCACGTCGTCGAGAAAGCTGTCCGCCGCATGGTCGTACTCCACATAGTCGTGGAGCGGGCCAAGGCTCACTGCCGCATCACTCAATGGGTTTCTCCGGCGCCATCGTCGGCGAGGCGCACCCCGGCGAAGATCCAGCGCATGGCGGGATAGAAGAAGTTGCGGTAGGTCGCGCGGGTGTGCCCCTCGGGCGTCACGCAGGCCCCGCCGCGAAGGACGAACTGGTTGGCCATGAACTTTCCGTTGTATTCACCGACGGCGCCGGTGACGGCCTTGAAGCCGGGATAGGGGACATAGGGGCTCTGGGTCCACTCCCACACGTCGCCGAACATCTGTTCCGGCCGGTCGGGCGCCTCATCCGTCGCCGGCGCGGTCCGCAGCAGGCCCGATCCGACGAAATTTCCGGCGACGGGTTGCTCGCGAGCGAACACCTCCCACTCGCCCTCGCGCGGCAGGCGCTTGCCGGCCCAGCGCGCATAGGCATCGGCCTCGTAGAGGCTGACGTGACAGACCGGCGCCTGGTCGTTCACCTGCTGCAGGCCCGACAGCGACATCGCGTGCCATTCTCCGTCGATTTCCTGCCAGTAGAGCGGCGCCGCCCAGCCATGTTCACCGACCGCGGCCCAGCCGTCCGACAGCCAGAGCTCGGGGCGGTGATAGCCGCCGTCGGCCATGAAGTCCTTCCACTCGCCGTTGGTCACCAGCCGGGATGCCAGCCGGAACGGCGCCAGGTGGACCTGGTGGCGCGGTCCCTCGTTGTCGAAGGCGAACTCGCTCCCGTCATGGCCGATCTCGACCAGCCCGCCGTCATGGTCGAACCAGCGCAGTTCGGGCGTCTTGCGGGCCGCCGACGACCGGTAGGCCTGATAGGCCGGCGCGACGCTGTTGTGGGAGAAGGCATGCAGGATATCCATCAGGAGCAGTTCCTGATGCTGCTGCTCGTGATGCAGGCCCAGCACGATCAGCGGTGCGACCTGGCTCCAGGTGTCGGCGTCGGCATCGGCGATCAGCGTCTGCATCGCCGCGTCCACATGATCGCGATAGGCCTTCACCTCCTCGGCTGACGGGCGGGTCAGGAGACCCCGCTCGGGCCGAGGGTGTCGGGCGCCGACCGCGTCGTAGTAGGAGTTGAAGAGGAAGCAGTAATGCTCGTCGAGCGGTACATAGTCAGGCGCGAACTCGCGCAGGATCATGGTCTCGAAGAACCAGGTCACATGGGCGCGGTGCCACTTGGTCGGGCTCGCGTCGGGCATCGACTGGACGACCTGGTCCTCGGCCGACAGGGGCTCGGCGAGGCGCTCGGTCTCGCCGCGCACCCAGTTGAAATGATCGAGCAGCTGCGCCCGATCGCGCGGATGCGCGTCGAGGATCGCCGGCCCGGATCCCAAGGATGTCACGGCGCGTCTCCCGTTGGCGCCCGCGTTCCGCATGACCGCCTTTCCGGAACGCTTGAGACCGCGGCACGGACAGGGCCACGGGTCGAACTTCGTCCGGATTCCGGCCCGGACGCGGCGGTCGGGCGCGAGTAAACCAAGCCCGCTTGCGCGGCGTCAACCGCAACCGCCGAAAAGTGAAGGCAAACACCGCGGTGACACGTGTTGACCGGGCCCGACGGCCGACTATGTTGATCCCATGAGCACTGACACGAAAATCCTCGAGGGCTTCCACGCCCACGTGTATTACGACGCCGACAGCAAGGCGGAGGCAGAGGCGCTGCGCGCCGAGATCGACGAACGCTACGACGTCGAGCTCGGCCGCTGGCACGACAAGCCCGTCGGCCCGCACCCCTTCTGGAGCTACCAGGTTGCCTTCAAGCCCGAACTGTTCGGGGACCTGGTTCCGTGGCTGGCGCTCAACCGGCGGGGCCTGACGATCCTGGTCCATCCCGAGACCGGCGATGATCTGATCGATCATTCGGACTACGCCATGTGGCTCGGCGATAGCGCACAGCTCGACCTGCGTCGTTTCCGCGAACGCGCCGCAAACGCCCGCGGATAGGCCCGCCCCGCGCAAACGAACGGTTTGCAAGCCCCGCCCGGGGCGCTACAACACGCCCGGACTCAAATTTCGCCGGCCGGGTTGCATGCGCCGGGACAATTCAACTCCAGGGGGAACCCAGCCATGAAACTCGTTCGCTTCGGCCCGCGCGGCAAGGAGAAGCCCGGCCTGATCGACGCCGACGGCAAGCTCCGCGATCTCTCGAAGGTCGTCGGCGACATCGATGCCGAAACCCTGACACCGAAGGGCCTGGCCGCGATCCGCAAGCGCGATCCCAAGCGCCTGCCGCTGGTCAAGGGCAGCCCGCGCCTCGGGCCGTGCGTCGTCGAGCGTCGCATCTTCGCCATCGCGCTGAACTACAAGGAGCATGCCGAGGAAGCGAACGCGGCGATCCCGTCCGAGCCGTTCGTGTTCACCAAGACCTGCCCGCCGACCGGCCATCGCGACAACATCGTGCTGCCCAAGGGTTCGGTGAAAACCGACTGGGAAGTCGAGCTCTGCATGGTCATGGGCCGCAAGGCGCAGCATGTGTCCAAGAAGGACGCGCTGAAATACGTCGCCGGTTACTTCGCGGGCAACGAGGTGTCCGAACGCGAATTCCTGATCGAGCGCGGCGGCCTGCAGTGGATCAAGGGCAAGAGCCCCGACACCTTCGCGCCGATCGGCCCGTGGCTGCTCACCGCGGACGAGGTGCCGAACCCGAACAACCTGCACATGTGGCTCGAGGTGAACGGCGTCCGCAAGCAGGACAACAACACGCGCGACATGATCTACGACTGCAAGACGTTGATCTCGAACCTGAGCAAGACCATCACGCTCTATCCGGGCGACATCATCTTCACCGGCACGCCCCAGGGCGTCGCCTACGGTGAGAAGAACCCGAAATATCTGCGGGCCGGCGATGTCGTCACCATGGGCATCGAGGGCCTCGGCGAGCATCGCAACAATGTCGTGAAGTACAAGTAACCGGGCACATCGCGTCCGAAACGAAGCGGGCCGCGCAGCGATGCGCGGCCCGTTTTGCGTTCGGAATTCCCTCTAGTCCAGCGCCGGCATGACCTCGTCGCGGAAGATCCGCAGCGAATCCCGCGAACCCGTGATGTCGATCAGGAGCACATACTCGATCCCGCCGGCACGCATGCGCTTGAGGCGCTCGACGATCTCATCCGGCGGGCCTATCAGCGCACCCTCCTCCGTCGCGAGCCGCGTATCGTTGTACTGCAGCATCGTCGACTGGGGGCCGCCGCCCTCGCGGATGCGCGACAGGCGCGAGATGCCCGAGAGCAGGCGCGCGCGCTGCTGGTGCGCGGCCTCGCGCTCGGCCTCGGTGTGGGTGATGTGTAACGCCCGGGCGACGGCGACCTTCATCGGGTCGAAGCGCCGCCCCGCCGCCTCGACGGCGTCCCGGTAGGTGTCGAAGCGCTCCTGGATCAGGTCGAACGAGGCGATCTGGTCGAGCAGCAGGTTGAAGTCGTTGTCGGCAGCCCATCTGAGGCCGTCGGGGCTGCCCGCGGCGAGCCACATGGGCGGGTGCGGCCGCTGGATCGGCGGCGGTTCGACGATGATGTCCTGGAAGGTCCAGTGCTTGCCGATATGGGTGAAGCGCTCCTCCGACGTCCAGGCCCGGCGGATCACCTCGAGGGATTCCTCGAACAGCTCATGGGCATCGCCTGGCTTCACATTGAAGCCGTTGAACTCGTTCGGCCGGTATCCCTTGCCAACGCCGAATTCGAGCCGGCCGCCCGACAGCAGGTCCACCGTCGCCGCCTGCTCGGCCAGCAGCACCGGGTTGTGCCAGGGCAGGACGACGACCGCCGTCCCCAGTCGCATCCGCGTGGTACGCGCCGCCAGGTAGGTCAGCAGATTGAGCGACGAGGACACCTGCCCGAAACCGGTAAAATGATGCTCGACCAAGAACACCGAATGGTAGCCGAGTTCCTCGGCCTCTTCGACATAGCCGATAAAGTCCCGGTAGCCCTGGGTGCTGTCGCGCGCAACGCCGCCCCGGCGTGACGAGGCACCGCCAAACAGTCCGAACTTCATTGGCGCATCTCGGGCATTGCGGGGCCGCTACCTGTGAGCACTAGTTGCGGACCCGCTCGCGTTTGCCGCTCCGGGTGGACTTGACCAGCGCCTCGAGCACCGCGACGTTCCCGATCCGCTCGACGTCGGTGAACATGTACTCCTTCTTGCCGGCCACGGCGTCGGCCCAGGCCTCGAAATTCATCTTCACCGTGTCGCGCGGCTTGTAGATCCGGTTCGAGCGTTTCTTGCCGGCGATGCTGATGGTCATGTGGGTGTCGTCCCAGTCCTCCGGATGCGCGATATCGCGAATCTCGACCCAGCCCTTGCTGCCGAAGACGGCGAAGCGGGCGAAATAGGGTGTCTTCGAGACGACGTTGATGGTGCCGAGGGTGCGATCCTTGAACTGGAACTGGGTGGTGACCACGTCGCCCGACGGAAGGTTCAGAACCCGGCGGTCCGAGGCGGCGCTGACCCACTGGATCGGGCCGAACAGGCTGATCATGAAGTCGGTCAGGTGCACGCCCATGCCGGTCCAGCCGGCGGCCGGCGCGTCCTTCGGGTTGCCGCGCCAGTTGTCGGCCTTGAGCGGCGTGAACTTGTCGTGGGAGTTGTTGGCCTCGACCGCGATGATCGTACCCAGCTCCTTGTTGCGGACCATCTCGGCGAGCTTCATCCAGGCCGGCTCGTAGCGCCGCTCGTGGCCGAGCCCTAGCACCAGCCCCCGGTCGCGGCACGCCTTGACCATTTTCTTGGCGCTGGCGGAGGTGAGCGACAGCGGCTTCTCGCAGAAGATCTGCTTGTTCGCCCGGGCGGCCTGCATCAGGAGCGCCTCGTGGGTCGTGTGCGGGGTCGTCAGGATCACGCCCTCCACATTCGGGTCCTTGAGCACCGCCGCATAATCGTCGGTCAGGGGGATGCCGTACTCCTTGGCGAGGCGGCGCGCCGCCGCCGTAGGCTTCAGCTCGACGATGGCGACGACGCGAATCTTGCGGCTCTTGTCCAGGGTCTTGACGACATGGCTGCCCCACCAGCCCAGTCCGATCACGGCGACGTTCAACATGCTGGTCCACTCCTTTACGCGGAAATAAGTGTCCGCCCCGATCGGGGCGCGCAGACCCTAGCATGGCGGAAATCGGGTCAAAAGCCGCGGCGCGCGCTCCCGCCGCTCCGCACCACAAGGACGAGCGCGCCCGACACGATCAGGGCCGATCCCGCGACCGTGACCCAACCCGGCAGCACCGCGAACACCGCGAAATCATATGCCGCTGCGAAGATCAGCACGGAGTAGAAGGCCGGCATCACGAAACTCGCATCACCGCGCCTGAGCGCCTGCATGAAGAAGGCCTGGGCCGAAACCATGATGCTGCCGATCGCGACCAGGAACACCCATTGGAAGCCGCTCGGCCAGGTCCAGACGAAGCTCGCCACCGACAGCGATATGCACGCGCCAATCGTGTTGTTGATGATGAGAATCCGCAGCGCCGGCTCGGTGTCGGCGAGCCGCTTGATGAAGATCGCCTCGAGCCCCATGAACCCCGCCGCGGCGAGCGCCAACAGGCCGGCGAGTTGGAATGCATCGGACCCCGGCCGCAGGACGAGAACCGCCCCCGCCACCGCCAGCGCCGCGGCGATCACCTTACGCGGGCCGATCCGTTCACCCAGCATGGGTATCGCCAGCGCCATGGTCACCAGCGGACTGATGAAGCTGACCGCGGTCGCCTCGGCGATCGGCATCCGGGACACCGCGGCGAACATGGCCGTCACGCCCAGCCAGCCGCAGATGACGCGCATCAGGTGCCATTGCCATTTCGCGCCACCAAAGCCAGGCCGCGCCTTCGGAACGGCACCGACGAAGAGCAGGAGCGTGGCAAGCCCGAAGACAAAACGCCCGGCGCTGATCTGGAACGGGTTCAGGCCCGGCGCCGCCCCGTCCGGGAGCCCGAGAATCTTCGCAAACAGGGACGTGCCCGCCACCAGCGCGCCGGCGGTGAACATGAGGGCGACGGCCACGGTCGGAACGCGGCCCGGTGTTTGGGAGAGGAACGACACCGATGCAAGCTACAGGACGCACCTCTATTTGCTAAGTTCGACCCGTCGCCCCGCCGGATGGTCTGGAACATCATGTCGAAAATCTCGCCCGAAGCCTTCAACGCGCTGACCGACGAAGAACTCCCCATCGCCGCCCAGTACGGCTTCCATGCCGAGACCATCGGCGACGGCACCGCACGGGTGCGCGCGCCCTACAGCGAAGACTATATGCGCCCCGGCGGCACCATCAGCGGACCCGTGATGATGGCCCTTACGGATTTCGGCATGTACGCGGCGCTCATGGGCGCGATCGGCGCGGTGGCGCTCGCCGTGACCACCAACCTCAACATCAACTTCCTGCGCCGGCCCGCGCCCGGCGACGTCGTCGCGGACTGCCGCGTGATCAAGCTCGGCAAGCGCCTCGCGGTGCTCGAGGTCACGCTCTATTCCGACGGCGACGACGCGCCCATCGCGCATGCCACAGGCACCTATTCGATCCCGCCGGAAACCGCGCGCTAACGGCACAAAACCCGTTCTTGCCGCCAACTGGACAAGGCCCGGACCGGCTGATACGAGTCCGGCCGAATACTGACCGTCAACGATCTTGTCAAAGGAGAGGTCCGATGGCTGACAGCACGACCTTCGCCGTCGCCGATTCCCCGTTCCCGTCGCTGGAACCCGTCGAAGAGGTACTCGCGAGCTTCAATCCCGAAATCACGATGGCTGCAGATACGTCCGAGGACGCGATCATCGAGGCTGCCAAGGGCGCGAAGGCGCTGTTCGTGACCTACGCCCAGATCACGGCCAAGGTCATCGCCTCGCTCGACGGCTGCGGCGCGATCGGGCGCTTCGGCATCGGGCTCGACAATATCGACCTCGCGGCCGCGACCGAGGCGGGCATCCCCGTCGTCTATGCTCCGCAATACTGCCTCGACGAGGTCTCCGACCACACCATGGCGCTGCTGCTGACCGCCGCCCGCAAGACCGCGCTGGCAGACAAGCTGGTCAAGCAGGGCCGCTGGGAGATGCCCGCCGTCGTTCCGATCCTGCGCTTCCGCGGCAAGACCATGGGCCTGGTCGGCTTCGGCAACATCGCCCAGCTGGTCGCCGTGAAGGCCCAGGCCTTCGGCATCAACGTTATCGCCTCGGATCCCTATGTGAAGCCAGAGCTTGCCAAGGAGAAGGGCGTCGAGCTGGTCGACATGGACGCGCTGCTCGAGCGCTCGGACTATGTGTCGGTGCATGCGCCGCTGACGCCGGAGACCGAGAACATGTTCTCGACCGAGGCCTTCGCGAAGATGAAGAGCTCGGCCTTCATCGTGAACACCGCGCGTGGCGGACTGATCGACACCAAGGCCCTCGTCGCGGCACTCGACGCCGGCGAGATCGCGGGCGCAGGCCTCGACGTGCTGCCACAGGAACCACCTGCCGCAGACGACCCAATCCTCGGGCGCGACGACGTGGTCATCAACCCGCACACCTCCTTCTACTCGGAAGACGCGCTGCTCGATCTGCAGACGACCGTTGCTGGCGACGTGCTGACGGTGCTCAATGGTGGCCGGCCGAAATGGCCGGCCAACCCGGACGTATTCAAGTAGGATCCGGACGGGCCCGGACGATCAACAGGGAGAGAACGCCATGCGTGCAATGGTGCTGACGGAACCCAACGTCGTTGAGCTGCAGGACATCCCGGAGCCAACGACGGACCAGGGCGAGGCTCTGGTGCGGGTCACGAGCTCGGGCATCTGCGGGACGGATCAAAAGATTCTGACCGGCGGAATCCCGGCGCCGAAACCCATCGTCATGGGCCACGAGATGGTCGGCGAACTTCTCAACGGCACGGCCGACGCCAAGGCGGGCCAGCGCGTGCTGGTCGACCCCGTCTATCACTGCGGCACCTGCCATGCCTGCCTGCACAACCAGCAGCATGTCTGCACGCGCGGCGGACTGATCGGGCGCGACATCAACGGTGGCTTCGCGGACATGGTCGCCGTGCCGCCCGCCAACTGCTACGTGGTGCCGGACGAGATCCCCGACCACGAGGTGCCGCTGATCCAGGTGCTGACCACCTGCATGCACGGACACCGGATGGCGGACATCTTCCCCGGCGACGTCGTGGTCGTGATCGGGTTGGGCGTGACAGGCCAGCTGCATGTCCAGCTCGCCAAGGCGCGCGGCGCCACGGTCATCGGCATCACCCGGTCCCAGTGGAAGCTCGATCTCGCCAGGTCCCTGGGCGCGGACTACACATTCGCGCCGTCCGACGACATCAAGGAAAAGATTCAGGCCGTCAGCAAAGGCGATGGCGCCGACCTCGTGATCGAGTCCGTCGGCAAGGTGCTCACCCTCGGCCAGGCCTTCGACATGGTCCGCACCGGCGGCGCGATCATGCCCTTCGGCATCTACACCGAGACCAAGGCCGAGCTGCCATTCTACCAGTTCTACTTCAAGGAAATTCAGATCCTCAACGCACGCGCGTCAAAGGGTCAGGACTTCGTCGCCTCGATGGACCTGGTGAAGCGCGGGGTGGTCAAGCTCGACCCGATCATCAGCGACCGCGAGCCGCTCGAGAATCTTGCCGGCGCGCTCGACATGCTGACGAGCGAGGCCGAGGGCCGCATGAAGATCATCATGGATCACTGAGCGAGCCCGGACAGGGCTCACCCCGGAGAGCGCAACTCGCCCGGATGCATCATCGGCATCGGTTGCTTCTCGTTCACTTCCGGCTTCAGCCAGCGCACGATCCCCGCAACCCCGTCGACACCGACCGTGGAGCCATCGGGAATCTGCTGGGTCGCACCGGCAACGCCGAGCACCATCGGAATGCCGCGTTCGCGGCCGAGCGACGCCAGATGCGACGTGCTCCCGCCCAGTTCGGCGACGATCGCGGACACCCGCGGCAGAATGCCGACAAGAGCCGGCCCGGCAACGTTGGTGACCAGCACATCGCCGTGGTTGAGGCGTGAAATTTCGCACTCGCAGTTGATCACGCAGGCCCGGCCCGAGCCCCAGCCCATGCCACCCGGATGGCCGCGCAGACCCGGGCGCCCGCGCCAGACCTCATCAAGCACCACCGGTTCCTCGACATGCAGCGGACGCGCCTGGAGCATCTTGATACCGGCCGAATCCATGGCCCACTCGACTTCGACGGGAAGCCCCATCATCTCCTCCGCCACCTTCATGTAGCGGGCGAGTTCCTCCACCTGATCGGCGTTCAGGCACTGCTTTCGAGTGTCCGGTGCCGCTGCATGGTCATGATCGTGATGATGCTCATGGTCGTGACCATGTTCGTGGTTATGTTCGTGACTGTGAGCCGCCGGCGGCGCCTGGTGCGTGTGACAGTAGGCGCTGTGCTCGAATTCCTGTCCCGCGACCGCCTCGATGAGCTTGCCCTCGGGGGTCAGGTCGTAGCGGTCGGGCACGACCTCGCCCTGGGCGAGCGCCTCGCCCAGGCCCCAGGTGGCGCTCACGGACATGCCGCCGTCGGCGGTCTGGCTCAACCCACCGCCCGAGGCCTCGGCCTCGACCAACGGCTGCACCAGCACCGACATGGCGGTGTCGATCGCGCTGATTTCCTTGTCTTCCATGTAGCGCATGGCTTGGGGTGACCACAGCGCCCCCCAGCAGGCGCGGACCGCTGTCAAAAAGTCCTGCTCGCCCTCGATCCCGAGGAAGGTCTGGAACTGGCCAGCGAAGGACGAACCCTCCGTATCCTCCATCAGCGACGACGAGCGCACCGCGAGCCGCATGCCCGGCTCAGCCATGAGTGTTCGGTAGGCATCGAGCAGCTCGACCTCAATCTCCGGCGCGATGGGTTCGGAGAAGAGACCGATGCGCACGTCTGCGATGGGGCCGCGCGATTCCACGAAGGGCAACGTCACCGCCTGCTCGGCCGCCTCGACCAGGCCAAGGGATTCGAGCTGGTGGAAATAGGCGTCCGCGCCGAGGACGAAACCGCCGGGCGTCGGCAGGCCGGCATGACCCAGCGCCGCCTGGTTCGCTGCCTTGGGCCCGAACCGCTCCGCATCCGTCGCCGCCTCGTCGGCCAGCGCTACCACGAACTTCGCCATTCTCGTCACCTTCGCCGTCCGGCCGAGAAGCCGGGTCCCTCTAGAAGTTCGGCCGGACGATCATGCCGCCCGGCCGAATCTCATTCAGATTGTAGAGCTTCGCGTGGAAGCCCGAAACCCGCTGCGTCAGTGCGGCATCGGGTCCACGACCGTGATCTGGTTCACCGGGAAGTTGGTGATGACCTCGGTCTCGTCCGCGTGGACGATCTGCATCTCCTCGATGCGGACGCCGAACTTGAACGGGATGCCATGCTGGGTCTCGAGCGCGAAGACCATGCCTTCCTGGATCTCGATCGGATGATCGAGCGACCAGATGCGCGAGATGACCGGCGGATCGTACTGGGCGAGACCCAGGCCGTGACCCCAGAGGTTCGCGGCCGCCTGGTCCTCTTCCTCGTAGCCCCAGGTTTCCTTCGCCGACGGCCACTTGAGCGCGATGTCGCGGGTGGTCGCGCCGACCTTGACCGCTTCCATCGACGACTGCAGCCAGTCGAGCGCCTCGGCGTACACATCCTTCATCTCCTGCGTGGGCTCACGGCCGACACAGTAGGTCCGGTAGTAGCAGGACTTGTAACCGTTCCAGGTCAGCGCCGCGAGATCCATGAAGACGATGTCGCCCGGCTGGATGATGCGGTCGCCGAAGTTGCGCCAGTTCGGCCAGGTGTTCGGACCCGAGGAGACGATGACGTCCTCGACGTCCTCCATACCCGGGATGTCGTACAGGAACTTCATGATGTGCGCGGTCACCTGGTTCTCGGTGATGCCCGGCTTCAGGAACTTCATGCACTCCCAGTGGGCCGCGTCGCCGATGGCGCC
>Ga0181568_10002383_pt1 | contig 17109 bp, 16 predicted proteins | sample 101ome_20_FD_133758 | JGI IMG/M metagenome (GOLD analysis project Ga0181568, IMG submission 133758) | Coastal salt marsh microbial communities from the Groves Creek Marsh, Skidaway Island, Georgia - 101404AT metaG (megahit assembly) | ecosystem: Environmental > Aquatic > Marine > Intertidal... | reverse complement strand
TCATGTTCCAGAAGATAGCGTTTTCTGAGCCGCAGGCTTTGCGGCGTCACTTCCAGCAATTCGTCAAATTCGACATAGGCCATCATATCTTCCAGAGACATGCGGCGCGGTGGCGTCAGCGTGACCGCCTCATCGGCTCCTGAGGCGCGCACATTGGTCAGCTTTTTGCCTTTCAGCACATTGATTTCCAAATCATTATCGCGGCTGTGCTCGCCGACAATCATGCCCTGATAAACCGGCGTTTGTGGATCGATAAACATAGTGCCGCGATCTTGCAGATTGAAAATTGCATAGGCGACGGCGGTGCCGGTCTCGCTAGCAATCAGCGCGCCATTGCGCCGCCCCTCAATATCGCCGCTATAGGGCGCATAATCGTGAAACACGCGGTTCAACACGCCGGTGCCGCGGGTTTGCGTAAGAAAGCGGCTTTGATAGCCGATAAGGCCGCGCGACGGTGCGTGAAACACCATGCGCGTTTTTCCGGCTCCGGCCGTGCGCATAACCATCGTATGCGCCTTGCGGCGATTCATGCTGTCGACCACGGTCGATGAAAATTCTTCATCAACATCAATGGTCACTTCTTCCACCGGCTCCATTTTCTGCCCATTTATATTGCGAATGAGCACTTTCGGACGCGACACATTCATCTCGAAACCTTCGCGACGCATGGTTTCAATCAGCACGCCCAATTGCAATTCACCGCGCCCACCGATTTCAAATGCATCCTTATTGGCGCTTTCGGCAAAAGTAATGGCAACATTGGTTTCCACTTCCGCCAGCAAGCGCTCGCGAATGACGGTCGAGGTGACTTTCTTGCCTTCCTTGCCGGCAAACGGGCTGTCATTGACGGTGATGGTGACCGACATGGTGGGCGGGTCAATCGGCGTCGAAGCCAGCGCCTCATTAATGGCCGGATCGCCAATCGTATCGGCGACCGAGGCTTTGGTGAGACCGGCAATGCAAATCAAATCACCGGCCGCAACCTCATCGACCGGCACTCGTTTCGTGCCTTCAAAGCGCAACAGCTTGGTCAGCCGACCGATTTCAATTTGTGTGCCGTCCAAATCAATCGCCTTGACCGAGGCATTGACCTTGGCCGTGCCTTGCAAAACGCGGCCGGTCAGGCAGCGACCAATATAGGGGTCGCTATCCAAAAGCGTCGCCAGCATGGCAAAGGGTTTATCGGGTTCGACCATAGGCGGCGGCACATGGGCCAGCACCAAATCCAAAAGCGGATGCAAATTTTCGCGCGCATCTTCCAGCTCGGCGGCGCACCAGCCATCGCGGCCCGAAGCGTAAAGCACCGGAAAATCCAATTGCTCGGAGGTTGCATCGAGCGAGACAAATAAATCAAACACTTCATCAATCACTTCATCGGGGCGGCCGTCAGGGCGGTCGACCTTATTAATGACGACAATCGGGCGTAGCCCTTGCGCCAATGCTTTGCCGAGCACGAATTTGGTTTGCGGCATCGGTCCTTCCGCCGCATCGGTCAGCAAAATCACGCCATCGGCCATATCCAAAACGCGCTCCACCTCGCCGCCAAAATCGGCATGGCCCGGTGTGTCGATAATATTGATGCGCGTCTCGTTCCAAATCACCGAGGTCGGTTTGGCGAGAATGGTGATGCCGCGCTCTTTTTCCAAATCACCGCTATCCATCAGCCGCTCATCGACCGCTTGATTGTCGCGAAACAGACCGGTCTGCTTCAAAATCGCGTCAATGAGCGTGGTTTTGCCATGGTCGACATGAGCGATAATGGCAATATTGCGAAGATTTTCTGCCGCAGTGAGGGACATGAGCGCGCCTTTTCAATAGTGGGGCCGGGCTTGATGAGGAAGCTTCAAAAAATGGTGCCCAGGGGCGGGATCGAACCACCGACACGCGGATTTTCAGTCCGCTGCTCTACCAACTGAGCTACCTGGGCATATGGCGGCTTTGCAGCCCCCTTTAAGTGAGGCGTTTATAGGCCATGCGTTTGCCGCTGTCCAGCCGCGCTGACCTTGATTAATGCAGTTCATCGGGCCTGTCTTGTTCGGCCAATGCGGTTTCAATTTCAGCATCAAAATCATCGGGCGGTTCAACCGCCGGCACGGCATATTGCCCGCCCATCCAGCGATGCAAATCGACATCGGCGCAGCGTTTCGAACAAAAGGGCCGAAACTTGGCTGCCGTTTCAGCCGCTTTGCAAATCGGGCATTTAGCCATTGGCCGCCCCGTTTTGCCGGAGCGCTTCGGCCAAAGTCATGACCTCGCGCCGCCGCGTCATTTCAACCACGCCAAACTCAGACATCGGGCCGATGCGCACGGGATTTTTATCGCCGTCAAACCCCTCATCAAGCGCTTTCAACACTGCCTCATGGGCGCTTTCATCATTCATATCGATAAAATCAATGGCCACCAAGCCGCCCAATGCGCGCAAGCGAATTTGTTTGGCAATGGCGGCGGCGGCCTGCAGATTGACGGCCAGCGCATCGTCCTCGGCACTGCCCGAATTGACGTCAATCGTCGTCATGGCTTCGGTCGTTTCAATCATCAGCCAAGCACCTGACGGCAGGTCAAGACGCGGCGATAAGGCTTTGTCCAATTGACCGGCTACATCATGGCGGTCAAACAATATTTCATCACCCTCGGCGCCGCTTAATATATCGGCCAGAGCGGGCATGTGCTGGCGCATAAAGCCTTTGGCGACGGCCAGAGCCGCCGCCCCCTCAACCACCACGGCTTGCGTATCGGCGCGCACCAAATCGCGCAACGCTTTTTCGACCGGCCCCAAATCTTCATGAATAAGACAGGGCGGCTCGGCATTTTCGGCGCGTTCCAAAAGCGCTTCCCATTGTGCCGCCACATTGGCCATATCGGCAGCCAGCGCATCAATATCTTGTCCCGCCGCAGCGGTGCGCAGCACCCAGCCCGACGGCCCGTCCATGCCCTCAACATCAACCGCATCGACGCCGTCACCGGCGCGTATTTTTTCAGCCAGTTCGGTCAGGCGGGTGCGCTCGGTTTCATCTTCAATTTGCCGCGACACGGCAATGCGCGAACGGCACGGGGCCAACACCACACCGCGCCCCGCCAATGTCACATCAGCTGTCACTTGTGCGCCCTTATCACCTTGCGGCGGACGGGTAACCTGCACCAACACCGTATCGCCATCTTCGACACAATCTTCAATCGGCGTGTCGCGTGTCGCTTCGGGCAGCAAGGCGCGTGCTTCGCGCGCGCCCAGAAAGGCACTTTTGTCAAATCCGATATCGACGAAAGCGGCTTGCAAGCGGTCGACAACACGCTCTACACGCGCCAAATAAATCTGTCCGACCATGGAGATTTCGGCCTCCGCCTTGCCCAAAGGCGCAGCCTGCATGGATACCAAAACACCGCCTTCAATCTGCGCCACGCGCAGCAAGCCGTTCTCAACACTCATTAAAATTTCATGCGCCATCATATTTCACTCTTCTGCGGAAAATAATCCTTAGCTCGATCGGAAGCCAGCAGCTTGTAACAAATTGGCCGTCTCAAACAAGGGCAAACCGACAATATTGCTGTAAGAGCCGGTAATTTGACTGATAAAGGCGGCGGCCTGACCTTGAATGGCGTAACCGCCGGCTTTGCCCTGCCATTCACCGGCCGCCAGATAAGCCTCAATATCTTCAGCCCCCAAGCGCCGCATCTGCACGCGGCTGGTCACCACACGCTGCCAATGGCGCGCGCCATCAATCAAACAAATGCCGCTATGCACGCGATGACCGCGCCCCGACATGAGCTGCAAACAAGCACGCGCCTCCGCTACGCTTTCGCATTTCGGCAAAATGCGCCGACCGACGCCGACCACCGTATCGGCGGCCAAAACCAAAGCGTCTTGTTCTTGCATCGCAATGGCCGCGGCTTTTTCAAATGCCAAACGTTTGGCCAAAGCACGCGGCACTTCGCGCGGGCGCGGCGTTTCATCAATATTGGCGGCAATGATGCGCGACGGGGTGACATTGATTTGCGCCAACAAATCAACGCGACGGGGGCTGGCACTGGCCAGCACAAGCTGTTTATTTGAAGCGATAGGTAATGCGTCCCTTGGTCAGGTCATATGGTGTCATTTCCACCAAAACCGTGTCACCTGCCAATACACGAATACGGTTTTTACGCATTTTACCGGCCGTATGGGCAATCACTTCATGGTCGTTTTCCAATTTCACGCGAAACGTCGCATTGGGCAGTAATTCTACCACCGTTGCGTTAAACTCCAGAAGTTCTTCTTTAGCCATAATGCCTACCTGTTAAATTTGCCGGAGAATGGCCAAGAGTGGCACATAAATCAACTGTTTTTTGGTCATTTCGCTTTCACCCGCGCATTTGCAAAACCGATATCAGCGTGAACAAGCGCCGCGCCGTATCATCATCAAGCGTCACCCTATCGGCAAGGCTGGTTTTCAAAAGCTCGGCGCTTTCATTGTGCAAAGCGCGGCGCGCCTGATCAATGGTCTCAACGCGCTCCGGCGTGGCATTGCGCATGGCTTCGAAATAGCTTTCGCAAATCATGAAATAATCGCGAATATTACGCCGCAAAGGGCGCATGGACAGCTCTATTCGGCTCAGCGCCGCGCCTTCCCTATCGGAGACGGCAAACACAATGCCACGATCGGCCAAAGAGAGTTTCAACCGATAAGGCCCGGATGGCCCATCGACCAAAGCGAAATGATTGTTCTCCAAAATATCGAAAATGGCGACACGGCGCTCATGCTCCAAATCGGCATTGCGCGCCGTCAAAGCCGGGTCATCAAGCGACAAATGCACCAGCTGCTCTGCTTTTTCGCCTGTCACACTCATTCAGCTATCGCGTCCCATATTAAGACGAATGGCAATGGAGCGGCCATGCGCCTGCAAACCCTCTTCTTCGGCCAAGCGCACCGCTGCCGGCCCAATGGCGGCCAGCGCATCGGGATCGCATTTGACGAGACTTGAGCGCTTCATGAAATCAAGCACCGACAGACCCGATGCATAGCGCGCCGCGCGCGCCGTCGGCAAAACATGATTGGGGCCGGCAATATAATCGCCAATCGCTTCCGGCGTGTGGCGACCCAGAAAAATCGCTCCGGCATGGCGAATTTTATCAGCCATTGTGTCGGGCTCGGCAACCGCCAGTTCGAGATGCTCCGGCGCCAATTGATTGACCAATTCAGGGGCTTGGGCGTGCAAATCATCGACCACCAAAATGGCACCGAAATTTTCCCAACTGGCACGTGCAATATCTTGCCGCGGCAAGGTTTTAAGAGCGCTTTCGACCGCCGCCGCCACCGCATCGGCATAGGCTTCATCGTCACAAATCAATATGGATTGCGCCACTTCATCATGCTCAGCTTGGCTCAATAAATCAGCCGCCATCCATGCCGGATCGTTTTCCTGGTCAGCCACCACGAGAATTTCCGACGGGCCGGCAATCATATCAATACCGACTTGCCCGAAAACTTGTTTTTTGGCCGCTGCCACATAAGCATTGCCCGGCCCGACAATGACATTGACCGGCGCAATGCTCTTGGTCCCATAGGCCAAAGCGGCAATGGCTTGTGCTCCGCCAATGCGGTAAATCTCATCAACACCGGCCAGCTTGGCCGCGACCAAAACCAGCGGGTTAATCTGCCCGTCCGGTGTCGGCACTACCATGACAACGCGCCCGACACCGGCAACGCGCGCCGGAATGGCGTTCATCAATACGCTGGAAGGATAATTGGCCAGCCCGCCCGGCACATAAAGACCGGCCGCATCGACCGGCGTCCAACGATGGCCCATTTCAACCCCGGCCGCATCGGTGAAGCGCGCATCTTCGGGCTTTTGCCGTAAGTGGAAATCGCCAATGCGTTGCGCCGCCAATTCCAAAGCCGCTTTGGTTTCCGGCGCACAAGCCTGCATGGCCGCGTCAATCTCATCATCGCCAATGCGCAAAGTCTCGGCGTTCAATGTCTGACGGTCATATTTTTCCGTCAGCGCGATGAGCGCGTCATCGCCGCGCTGGCGCACATCATCAATAATGGCGGCCACCGCCTCATTGACATCGACCGATTGCTCACGCTTCATCGCCTGCAGCGCGGCAAAGCGGCCGGCAAAATCCTCATCATTAATATGGGCGCGCAAAAAGCTCATAACCCTACTCTTCCAAATCGTGCTGCGGACGCGATGATGCGGCCCACGGAGCGGTAATATCTTCCAATATGGCCTCACAGGCCTCAACTGCCAAGCGTATCTCGCCACCGCCGGCAAATTGCAAGGCAAATTCACCCTCCGGCAAGGCGCGCGGTTCAAACGCAATGGCCAAGAGCGCAACGACACCGTCGCGGCGCGTCAGATTGAGTTTCTTTTGCCTGATGGCGGCGACATTGGCAAGCTGCAGCGCACTGCGCACCCGCATCGGCGCGCCGTCATGTTCCCAGCAAAAGCGATTGAACAAAATGACAAAGCGCTTTTCATCGGCCAGATAAGCCATATCGCCAATCTGCGCCACCGCATCTTGTAAATAGCTCGAGATGACGCGCATATCCTCAGCGCTGCGCCCGTAAAGTTTCAGCGCGGGCGCACTCATGCGCTTTGCCGCCAGATTTTTGCGCCGACAGCGGATAATTTCTCTTCAATCCGCTCATAGCCGCGGTCGAGATGATAGACCCGCGATATGCGCGTTTCCCCCTCCGCCATCAAGCCGGCAATCACCAATGTCACCGAGGCGCGCAAATCTGTGGCCATGACCGGCGCGCCATAGAGTTTTTCAACCCCGGTGACAATCGCCGTATCGCCTTCCAAAGAAATATCGGCGCCCAGCCGCGCCAATTCCTGCACATGCATGAAGCGGTTTTCAAATATCGTCTCGCGAATGCGCGACACGCCATCGGCGCAACACATCAGCCCCATAAACGGCGCTTGCAAATCAGTGGCAAAGCCGGGATAGGGCTCGGTGGTAATCGGTGTCGCTTGCGGGCGGGTTTGCGGACCTTTGACATGCAGACCCTGCGCGCTGTCGGTCAATTCAGCACCGGCCAACCGCATGGCCGGTGCCAGCGCCCCCAATGCCGCTTCATCAATTCCGGTCAGGGTGACATCGCCTGCCGTGGCGGCAACGGCCAGCGCAAACGCCCCCGCCTCAATGCGGTCGCGCGTTACCGTGTGGTCAGCGCCCGACAATCTATCGACCCCTTGAATGGTCAATATGCGTGTGCCGAGCCCGTCAATTTTGGCTCCCATGGCCTGCAAACAGCGCCCGACATCGACCACTTCCGGCTCGGTTGCGGCATTGGTGATGACGCTTTCGCCCTTGGCCAAACACGCCGCCATCATCAGCACATGGGTCGCGCCGACCGAGACGAAAGGAAAATCGACGCGCGCGCCTTTTAGCCCGCCTTGCGCCGTAGCGTTCACATAGCCGCCTTCGACATTTATATCGGCTCCCATGGCGGCCAGCCCGTTCAAATATAAATCGACCGGCCTTGTGCCAATGGCGCAGCCGCCGGGCAATGAGACTTGCGCCTCATGGGCGCGCGCCAAAATCGGCCCCAACACCCAAAAGCTGGCGCGCATTTTTGACACCCATTCATAAGAAGCCCGCGTGCTGGCCAAATCCGCCGCATGCACATTGATGCCCTCGCCCGGCCCTTGGCCGAACTCCTCAACCTCAGCACCCAATTCGCGCAATATTTTGGCCAATGTGCGCGTATCAGCCAATCGCGGTGTGCCGCGCAAGGTGAGTTTTTCATCTGTGAGCAGCCCCGCCACCATGAGCGGCAAAACGGCGTTTTTCGAACCCGAAACGGCAATCTCACCGCTTAACTTGCGCCCGCCGGAAATGACAATCTCATCCACTGTCTTTTTCCTTTTCAGCGCCCTGCGCCGCGCGTTTGGCAGCTTTGCGGCGTTTCAAATTTTCGCGCAAAGCCGCCGCCAGCTTTTCTTGGCGGTCGGTTTTTTTATCGCTTGGTTTCGGCTCATTGCTCATGCCCTTTCTTAATATCATTCGGGCAGCTTGTCATGCTTCGACACCACGCCGCGTGTCCAGCCTGCGCCGTGCCAATCGGGGCGCAGAAATATCTCGCGCCCGCCGCATGGCGCGCAGCGAAATTTATGCTTCACCGCAGAGAGCGGCGCATCACCATATTTTTTGTATAAGGGGGCAGCGGCCACCACCTTATGATGGCTGCAGCTTTCGCACCAAACCCAGAGATTTAACCGACGCTCTACCAACCAGCCGAGGCGCACCGGCTCTACCGACGCTTTTCGCATGACGCAACACGCTTCAACAAACAAGAACAAAAAAAGAACATTAGCTTATCGGGCGCACCGGCGCAATCCTTGCTTGCATCGCCGCGCCGCCTATGGCAAACAGCTTCCACGCTTTTGCATGGCTGTCGTAGCTCAGGGGTAGAGCACTTCATTGGTAATGAAGAGGTCGGTGGTTCAATTCCACCCGACAGCACCATTTTTCAAAATTTCATATAAAGCGCTTGGCCGCGCAGACGGCAGGGCTTACGCCGCTTGGCTGCGGAGAGACATTAACGGCGGCCGAATATTTTCTTAATCTCGGGCCGTGAGCTGAAATAAAACACTGCGGCGAATATGATAATGGTCACAAGAACGCCTGTTTCTTTGCCCAAATGACCTTCAGGAATAATCTTTATGGCGCCGATATAGCCGAGAAAGAAAAGCGTAATCGTGACGATTTGCGCCGCTGAATATTTTTTCTCCGGCACAAAAACCTGCTGCAAGGAAAAATAAGCGAATAATGATAAGAAGGTCAGGCGCAGCGTCTCATAGCGATAAAGTGGCGGGAAAAGTGCCGTATTGCTGTCCGACGGAAAAAACAGAAAAGGCTCGCCCAAAAGCGACAGGGCGACGATAATGATCGACCAAATGCCGACGAAAAAAATCGCCAAACGCAATACAAACCTAAAATTCATGTTGAGACAGTAACAAACAGACTTGGAAAGTCAAAGCGCGGCCTTATTCGGCACGCCCTTGTAATTTCTCGAAAGTCCTCATGCCGCCAAGCCCGAGCAAAGCATAAAGAATGGTCGTCAGCACATCGAGGTGCAAAGGCGGCGGCGGCACATCACCACCGGTCAAAGCCAAAGCCCAGACCATCAAATCGCGGGCGATGAAGTTATAAAACAGCGCCAAGCCACACACCCAACCGATAAAGGGCCGCCAACCGGCGACGAAAACACTCTTATGCGCCGCTTCAATTTTATTGATCTCGCTTTGCACCAAGCTGGGCTGCTGGGCGGTGCGCGCCAATACGGCTTTTTTGTCGAGCCGCTCCTTGTCAGAGGTAAAAAGCGCATCCAACACATTGCCGACCGCCTCAATCGAGTCGGTCAGCGCATCGGCTTGCTTGATCAAAAAGGACAACATGGCATTAGCCTAATGCCTGCCGCAGCGGCGGGGATAAGTTTATGATTTTGCACATGCGCCGGACTTGAGGAGCGGGTGCCGAAAAAAAGGGGCGCCGCAGCACCCCTTTTTCAATGTCTTTCATTCGGCTTTAACGCTTAAGCAAAAGCTTCATCCCATGTGCCTTCGGTTGAGGCTTTGGCATATTCAGTGGCGCGGCCTTCAAAGAAGTTCATATGCTCAATGCCATTGAGCATTTCATCCATCCAGGGCAGTGGGTTTTTCTCAATATCGTAAATCGGCTCGAGATTGAGCTGCGTCAAACGGCGATTGCCGATATAGCGAATATAGTTTTTCACTTCCCGGCCTTCCAAGCCTTCAACACCGCCCATTTCAAAAGCCAAATCGATAAAGGCATCTTCATGCGTGACCACGGTTTCGCACGCCTCATAGAGATCTTTTTTCAGCTTATCGTTCCAAATATGCGGGTTTTCCTGAATGAACGTATTGAACAGCTTGACCGTTGAATTGGTGTGCAGCGTCTCATCACGCGCCGACCAAGTCACGATTTGCCCCATGCCCTTCATTTTATTGAAGCGCGGGAAATTCATCAAAATGGCGAAGCTGGCAAATAATTGCAGCCCCTCGGTGAAACCGCCAAACACCGCCAAAGTCTTGGCAATATCTTCATCCGTCTCAACGCCCCATTCTTGCATATAGTCGTATTTATCCTTCATCTCGCCATATTTCATAAAGGCTTCATATTCGACTTCCGGCATGCCGATAGTGTCGAGCAAATGCGAATAAGCGGCAATGTGAATGGTTTCCATATTGGAAAATGCAGCCAACATCATTTGCACTTCGGTCGGCTTAAACACTTGGCTGTAATGCTTCATATAGCAATTATTAACCTCGACATCGGCCTGCACGAAAAAGCGGAAAATCTGCGTCAGCAAATTGCGCTCCGCACCGGTCAATTTCTTGTGCCAATCTTTCACATCTTCGGCCAATGGCACTTCTTCCGGAAGCCAGTGAATCCGCTGTTGCGTCAACCAGGCGTCATAGGCCCACGGGTAGCGGAAAGGTTTATAGACAATACGTTCTTCAAGCAGAGACATTTTATGTACCTTTTCTCATTTTGGCGAAATGGGCCCGCCGATTAACTTCCCAACCCGTCTACTGACAGGAAAGGCATTCTTCATAATCATTGCCTTCGGCCGCCGCCGCCATGGCTTCTTGCAAGGCTTTGGAGCCATCATCGGCTTTTTCAGCCCGTTGAATGGACAAAGAGCGACAATAATACAGGCTTTTGACGCCCTTCTTCCAAGCTTGGAAATGAATTTGATGCAAGTCCCGCTTATGAATATTGGCAGGCAGGAACACATTCAAAGATTGTGCTTGGTCAATCAGTTCAGAGCGGTCACCGGCGAAATCAATGAGCCAGCGCTGGTCCAATTCAAAAGCGGTTTTGAACACGGCTTTTTCATCATCGCTCAAGAAATCAAGATGCTGCACCGAGCCGCCCGAGGTCACAATGGACGACCAGACATCATCATTATTCTGACCTTTTTCATCGAGCAATTTATCGAGGTGACGATTGCGCACATTAAAAGAGCCCGAAAGGGTTTTATGGGTAAAGCTGTTACCGGCAATCGGTTCAATGCCGGGGCTGGTGCCGCCGCAAATAATGGAAATCGACGCAGTCGGCGCAATGGCGGTCTTGTTTGAGAAACGCTCATTCATGCCGCATTCGGCTGCATCGAGGCAAGGACCGCGTTCTTTGGCCAAATCTTGCGACGCCGCATCGGCCTGCTCTTTAATATGGGTGAAAATACGCTTGTTCCATACTTTCGCCATCACGCTTTCCCACGGGATCATATTGGCCTGCAGAAAGCTATGGAAACCCATCACACCCAGTCCGACCGAACGCTCGCGTTGCGCCGAATATTTCGCTTTCGCCATCTCATCGGGGGCGCGCTGAATGAAATCTTCCAGCACATTATCCAAAAAGCGCATAACGTCAGGAATAAAAGTCTCGTCTTTGCTCCACTCATCGAATTTTTCCGCATTCAAGGATGACAGACAGCACACGGCAGTGCGGTCTTGCCCCAAATGGTCTTCGCCGGTCGGCAGAGTGATTTCCGAACACAGATTGGAGGTCTTGATTTCGAGATTGAGCAATTTTTGATGCTCGGGGCGCAAATTATTGACCGTGTCTTTGAACACCATATAGGGTTCGCCGGTTTCAATGCGCGCCGTCAGCATACGAATCCACAAATCGCGCGCCTGCACAGTGTCTTGCACGGAGCCGTCTTTCGGCGAGCGCAAGGCCCATTCTTCGTCATTTTCAACGGCCCGCATAAAGGCATCGGAAATCAGAATACCGTGGTGCAGATTAAGCGCCTTGCGGTTCGGGTCGCCGCCGGTCGGGCGACGAATTTCGACAAATTCTTCGACTTCAGGATGGTCGACAGGCAAATAGACGGCGGCCGAGCCACGCCGCAAAGAGCCTTGCGAAATCGCCAGTGTCAGGCTGTCCATCACGCGAATGAAAGGCACAATGCCGGAGGTCTTGCCGTTCTCGCCGACTTTTTCACCAATCGAGCGCAAATTGCCCCAATAAGAGCCAATGCCGCCGCCGCGCGAGGCGAGCCAGACATTTTCATTCCACAAATTGACAATATCGCCGAGGCTGTCATTGGCCTCATTCAAAAAACACGAAATCGGCAAACCGCGATCCGTGCCGCCATTGGAGAGAACAGGCGTGGCGGGCATGAACCAAAGTTTGGAAATATAATCGTAAAGACGCTGTGCATGCGCATCATCGCTGCCGTAATAAGAGGCGACGCGGGCAAACAAATCTTGAAAGCTCTCGCCAGGCATCAAATAGCGGTCGGTCAAAGTTGCTTTGCCAAAAGCGGTCAACAGCGCATCGCGCGACGGGTCGGTTTTGACGCGCGGCGCCGCCTTGAACTGCACCGCTTGGTCTTGGCGGTCAAAATCAAGTTGCGGTTCGCCATGCGCCGGATCGCCCTCAGCACGGCGCGGCTGGCGCGCGGCCAATTCCTCTTTGGTCAGCACATCATCTTGCATTTTTTCCTTATCCTGACCTTTTTTCTCGCCGCCATCTTCGGCCTGTGTATCTCTAAACATGCTCTCTCCTCGCTCTATGCCCTTTGGCATATCTGTCACTTCCGGCCCGCTTTCAGGTTAAAAACGCTTCTGAAACTGGCCGAAACCGAGGGACAGCTTCCCCATAAGCGCCGGACGGCACTCTTGGCTCCATAGGAGAGCCTATCACGGGTTGTTTTTAACTTTCGGCGGTTTGTAGCTGACGCGGAACAAAAGTTCTGAACCAATTACCCCCCTACCGGACACTAGATATAGTGTCTATTTGCAATGAAAACGTCAACAGATAGTTGCACGAAACCGTAAATTTTTTTTACTTTCTAAATTTTATACATAAAACCAATGATTTATACCGCTTCCAAGAAGACGGTTTTTAATGTGATTTCGAATCACTCATCCACCAACTTATCCACAGGAGAACAAATCGTGCAAATCAATTGCGATTCAAATGCGATTTAGCGACCCTTTTGCGGCAAAAAGCGCACCAGCACCCAAGCCACACTGACCACGTGACCGAGCACGAAAATCGGCACCGTCCATAAAGCGGCCACGTGTATTTGTTTTTCATGGGCAAAAATCACCGCCCCCATGCAAACACCGCCCAGCATCACATCGGCCAAAACGACCAGCCCCCACGGCTCGGCCAAAACATTATCAAAACCGCCGCCGCCGACGCTGCGATAGGCATGCCAGCACAAAGCCAGGAATAAAAGCCCCGCCAGCGCGACGATAAATTTGCTGATGGTTGTTTTCCTATCCGTCATATCCATTCCTTTTCTTATTATGTTTTACGGCGCCTTGGCGCCGTCGGTTCAGCCCTTGACCGCGCAAAATAAAAGGCCGCCGGACAATCTGCCCCGCAGCCTTTCAAAATCATTTCAGTCTGATGCCTGCTTACAGCACCTCAAACAGACCGGCAGCACCCATGCCGCCGCCAATGCACATGGTGACAACAACATTTTTGGCACCGCGGCGTTTGCCTTCCATCAGCGCATGGCCAACCAGACGTGCCCCGGTCATGCCATAAGGGTGACCGATGGCGATGGAACCGCCATTGACATTGTATTTTTCATTATCAATGCCCAGCTCATCACGGCAGTAAAGCGCTTGGCTGGCGAAAGCTTCATTGAGCTCCCACAAATCAATATCATCGACTTTCAGGCCATGGCGTTCCAACAGGCGCGGCACGGCAAAAACCGGACCAATGCCCATTTCATCAGGCTCACAACCGGCAACCGCAAAACCTTTAAACGCGCCCAGCGGCTCAACACCGCGACGCTCGGCTTCTTTGCCTTCCATGACAACCACGGCGGCGGCACCGTCAGACAATTGCGAAGCATTACCGGCGGTGATGAATTGGTCTTCGCCGCGCACCGGCTGCAGACCGGCCAGGCTTTCCAGCGTTGTCTGCGGGCGGTTGCACTCATCGCGATCGACCGTGTAATCGACGATTGATTCCTCGCCGGTCTCCTTATTGACCTGCTTCATCTTGGTTTCCATCGGCACAATCTCATCTGTAAAGAGACCGGCTTCTTGCGCGGCGGCCATGCGTTGCTGGCTTTGCAAAGCATATTCATCTTGCGCTTCACGGCTGACATTATAGCGGTCAGCAACAATATCGGCCGTTTCAATCATCGGCATCCACAAAGCGGGATAGCTGCCGAGCAATTTTTCTTCGGTGATATTATTGTAATTGGCGCCCTGCATTTGCACCATTGAGATGCTTTCCACACCGGCACCGATTGTCACCGGCACATTTTCATTCATCACACGGCCGGCGGCCATTGCGATGGTTTGCAGACCGGATGAACAGAAACGATTGACCGTCACCCCAGAAGTGGTGACCGGACAGCCGGCCCAAATGGCGGCCAAACGACCGACGTTTTGGCCCGTTGCGCCTTCCGGCGTGCCGCAGCCCATAATCACGTCTTCAACGTCACCCGGCTCAATACCCGCACGCTCAATCGCGTGTTTAATGGCATGACCGCCCATGGCGGCACCATGTGTCATATTGAATCCACCGCGGCCGGATTTGGCCAGACCAGTGCGCGCGCTTGATACGATTAACGCTTCTCTCATAATTGGCTCCCTTTATTCAAAAATGCCTTCAAAACTGGCGCGATATTGCGCCAAGAACGTGACATTTTCAATGCCATAAAGTGATTTATCCATAAACCTCTGACAGATTTACGAAAATTTAGCCCCGCCACGGCCAAAATGCAGCGTCGCCGCAAAAAAACAACAAGATAGAAGAATAAGAAGAACAGGCGACACTGAATACAGAGCTGCCAGCATATTTCCGCCACAATCAAAAGCTAAAAGACAATCATGAAAAAAACAAAACCCTCTCTCCTCAAAACCTCCCGCTTGGGTGACGTACTTTTGCTGCTGCTGCTCGGGGGTGTTTTGCTCGGTTTTCCTCTTGTCTCGGCCATGGCTGGAGATAAGGCTGAAGATTTTGTCAAACCCGATAAAGAGCAACTCAAACAAATATTGACGCCGTTGCAATATGCCGTCACCCAAAAAGACAAAACCGAACCGCCCTATCGCAATCCTTATTGGGACGAAAAAAACCCCGGTATTTATGTCGATGTAGTGTCGGGTGAGGCTTTGTTCTCATCGCTCGACAAATATGATAGCGGCACGGGCTGGCCCAGTTTTACCCGACCATTGGAAGCCCGTTCCATTGTCGAGCGTGATGATTGGAAATTATTCATCAAGCGCATTGAAGTGCGTTCGAAAAAAGCCGACAACCATTTGGGGCATGTTTTTGATGACGGGCCGGCGCCGACGGGCTTGCGCTATTGCATTAACTCGGCCGCTTTGCGGTTTGTGCCGCTGGCCGATATGGAAAACCAAGGCTATGGCAAATATCTGCCGGCTTTTGAAAAAGCCGGTTTCACGCTGTAAACAGCCATGTGTAATCAACCGTGCCCGATGCGCGCGATAATTTCGCGGCGCAGAAGCTCGGGCATTTCCATCGGCAGAAAATGCGTTGACCCGTCAATTACGGTAATTTTCTTGTCCTGGCGCAGCGCATGAAAAGCGGCGCGCGCGTGTGTTGTCGAGCCGTGCTCAGCCGTCAATAGGGTGAACGGCATGGTGAGGCGGCGAATATAACGATTGCAATTTAATTGCGGCCCTTTGAAATTGGCCGCTTCCCAATGCGGGTTGCAAGCCAAACGAAAGCCGTCATCTTGCGGCAACAAACCGCCATCCAAATAAGCGTCCAAAAACCCGCCTTGCCAAGTGGTGAAAGCACCGCGTCCCGCATAGGATTGTTTGGCCTTGGCCTTATCGGGCCATAAAGCGCGGCGTTTGGCAGCCATTTTGGCCAATTGCAAACCGCCATGGCGGCCGGTCAAGCTGGCTATCATATGCGCTATCGGGCCGATGCGCGGCATAATGACCGGATCGGCGAGCACCAATCCGGCGACCAAATCAGGCCGCTCGGCAGCGGCAAAAACCGAAGTGAAGCCGCCCATGGAATGGCCGCCCAACCAGATTTTGCGCCCGTGCTTATCGGCCAAATGCTCGATTAAGGCGATGAGGTCGCGGCCATAAATATCCCAGCCGGTCATTTTTTCAGGCATGGCTGATAAATCAGTGCGACCATGCCCACGCGCATCCCATGCATAAATGTCAAATCGTTCGGCCAGCGGGTTCAATAAGGGTGCATATGTGTGACCGTTGAAACCATTGGCGTGCGCCCAGTGCAAAACCGGCCGGCCAGAGACGCCATCTTGCCACTGATACAGCGCCACATGGCCCGAATTGTCATGCGGCAGGGTGAATGCGGAACGGTGAATCATAGAGTTTCCTTCTTTGCGGGAAATATGCACCGCCAAAGCAAAAAGGCAAGCTGGCGACAGTTTTGTGCCGGTCCCCGGCGGCGGTTTGCTAGGCAAAAAGCAGATAATATGCTAGGGCGAGCCTAGATAGCGTTTCTGAACTGTGAAAGGCGCGGCCGCATGCAAATCTATCTGCCGATTGCAGAAATGAGTGCCCATGTCATGACCCTTATCGGCATGGGCGGCTTGGTCGGCTTCATGTCGGGCATGTTTGGCGTCGGCGGCGGCTTCCTCATGACCCCTTTACTGATTTTCATCGGCGTGCCGCCAGCCGTGGCGGTGGCCAGCGAAGCCAATCAAATTGTCGCCTCTTCCGTATCCGGTGGCCTCGCCTATTGGCAGCGCCGCGCCATTGATGTGCCGATGGGGCTGATTTTAATGGCCGGCGGTTTGGTCGGCTCTTATAGCGGGGTGCAAATTTTCAAAGCGCTGCGCGCGCAAGGGCATGTCGATTTGCTCATCTCCCTGTCCTATGTGCTGTTTTTATCGGTCATCGGCCTACTTATGCTGCGCGAGAGCGTTCAAGCGTTGAATGCGCGCCGCCTCGGCAATCCGGTGCGGGCGCGGCGTCCCGGTCAACATAGCTGGATATTGGGGCTGCCCTTTCGTATGCGCTTTCGCCGCTCCAAGCTTTATATCAGCGTATTCCCGCCGGTGATTATCGGTTTTTTCGTTGGCATGATGTCGGCCATTATGGGGGTCGGCGGCGGCTTTATAATGGTGCCGGCGATGATTTATATTTTGCGCATGCCGACCAATGTGGTTATCG
>Ga0181568_10002379_pt1 | contig 17113 bp, 6 predicted proteins | sample 101ome_20_FD_133758 | JGI IMG/M metagenome (GOLD analysis project Ga0181568, IMG submission 133758) | Coastal salt marsh microbial communities from the Groves Creek Marsh, Skidaway Island, Georgia - 101404AT metaG (megahit assembly) | ecosystem: Environmental > Aquatic > Marine > Intertidal zone... | reverse complement strand
GATCAATATCATTCTCTTGTTGCTTTAATAATCTCGTAGAGCCTTGTTCGTACTCCGACCCCGGAGCCCTCCAACTTAAAAAGAAATTCTCAAAAGCAGTTGACCCAGAAAATTCTAAAGGTGGGCCGGGTACTGCCCCATCAGGGCCCTCAGGATCCACACGAAGAACTCGTCCAGGCATTACATTTGGATTTGAATTATTGTATCTACTTGGATAAACAAGAACTTTTTCCAATGGACCTCCATTGTTGATTGCTTCATACAATACCCCACTACCAAAATCATCAAATGGCAATATTTTATAATAATATCCAGTTATTTGTTGCACTCCATTTTCGTCTATATATAAATCAGGAGAATCAATAATCTCAGTTATATTTTGCCCAAATGTTGCGTCTCCAGCCCCAATAACGCTTTTTACAAAAGGCGCTTCTCCAGTGATAGGAAATCCATTTTCGTCAACAATATCAAAAACTGGGTTTTCAGACCTATACAAATATACTTTTGTTGTTTTTTCTTGAAAACCTAAAGCATAATTAAAATTAAACTTTACTTTTGTGGCCTCACTTGTACTATCAACATTGAATCCATCTCTCAATATATATGGAGCTGGATTGTCAGCATTTAAACTTGCTTTGTTTAATATTTTCCCATATTTGTCAACAATACCAAGCTCTATCCCAACACCTCGTTTACCACTTTGAGGTATACCAACGTGACCAAACACAATGTTATCATATTGATCATTTAACTCCCAGAAAGGCAACCAATTTGTATTCTGATAACTTGATAAAATATCATCACCTTCATTCGTGCGTGCAATAATTGGACCCCCGGCGGGATTATTTTGAGTACATTGATAAACAAAATTATTACTATAAACCAAATCCCCAGCTTGGTAATTAATTCCAAGATCTTGCCCATTTGAAGTGTTTGTCCATAAACTAGATTCTGCAGAAGGAATCTCTCCTTGACTTGATTCAATACCGCTCCACACATCATTTCCGTAAATAACAAAACTTCCTGCGCTATACTGTGTCTGCGCATTCCAATCTGAAATCGGAAACTCATATGCTGGCGCAAATATATCAAAGAACTGCCCATTCAAAGCAAGACTCTCTGGATTAAGTTTTTCCCAATTTGATGTGTTTGAAAACGGATAACTAGTATTATTATCCGCAAGAGATTTGAAATACGAGCATCGAATATCTCCGAATATATCAGACCTTCTCCAATAGTCTGCATTTTCAATAATAGCAATTTCTTCGGCTGAAATATTAATTAAACATTCATATATAGAACCGCTATAAAAAACAAAGTCTCCAGGATAATAAGCTTCTTCTTCGCTAAAAATTTCAATATTTTTTTCGGGAGACAATACAATATCACCTAAATTATAAGACTCACGCTCATTGTACAATCCGCTTATGGTTTGAGCATCTGCACCAAAATCATTTATTGTTGTATATAAATTATTTTTGTATACAAATTTATCTGATGTTGCAGCGAAATATGTTTCTGATTCTTTCCACGCAGAATATACTGGAGCATATGAATTATTGTTTACATTGGAAGTATATATTTTATTTTCAAATAAAACATTGTCCCCAATTTGATAGGTTGTTTGACTATCATAATCTTTATAGTTGGCAGGAAATCCTCCTGTACCATATATTAGATTGTTAGATTCACGCGTATATTTATATTGATCAAATATTTTTGTTGATGGAAGATTTGTATTAACAATAAGATCTCCATCTTCATCAAAATCTAAACCTTTAGAATTATATCCCTCTGTAATTCCAGTAATTTTTTGCCTAGTATCAATATCGAACAGTGAACCACTGATACCTAATAACGAAGGGGCGTCATTACTTCCAAATAGAAATTTATATTGACTGATATCAACAATATTTCCATCCTGATCAGTAACATCCCAATTAAAAACAAGATCATCTTTTACCTCGCGAAATCTCAGGTTATCTATTTTTATGTTTACAATTAGTGGATCTAATTCATCATTCTCGTCACCCTGCCTCACAAGACCGTTTTTGGTAAAATTATATACTTCCCCTTCTCCAAATCCATCGCTCGGCTGAAATGAATAATAATACTCATACCCCCACAACTGCGGTACATTAAAAGTATTTTGATCATCAGTAGGGTTAGATAAACTTACGTCTTCAATCAAGTTTTTATTTTGATCCTCTTCAGAAGAAAAATACATAAAATCAACCGCATCACCAATCAATTGCCAGTTATCAGACGATGGAGGAATTTCATTTAATTCCCTAGTATGACCAGACACGCAAGCATATATCTTGCTATCGTATACAACTTTTTCTTCAACATTATAATTGGCGTCTTTATATTTATTGTATGGCTTAGCCTGCTTTAATGACTGAAAATATTTTGCGTTTTGATTCAGATCGTAACCAGAAATTAATGCAGTTCCCTCGGGTACAGCTAATACTTTTACATCTACAGAACTAAAATCAACGTCTTGATAAGTCCACGAAAAACTTGCCTCTGAACCTCTCAAAGAATGAGTTAAATTGTTTATGATAGGCTCAGGATTGTTGGCTCGCATTATTCCAGTTGCTTCTCGTCCGAACCTATCAACTGAAATAATCTCAAGCTCTACATCTCTAGAAAGTCCAAGATCATTAAATATATTATCATCAAAGTCTATATAAAAATCTCGATAATTTTGTAAGATTTGATCAACATTGTCAAAATTTTCTTGATCGGTTTGCAATGTATTAGATAATGAATAAAGAGATTCATCAGAAAAACCGGCGTCAGCGAGATCTATGTATTCGCCATTATTTTTTATATTTATTTTAAAACCAGAAAAGAATGTGTCATTAAGTAACTGATTAGAAACTGAGGTGCCCTCAAGCGGATGTCCATCTGGTGGAACAAGGCTCCAACTAAACTTTATACTTTTTTCGGCAAATTCTGACTCAACCTCTAATTTATCGCCTGGATATTGAGGGCTGTAAGTTATACTAGATTGTAAATTCTCATATCTATTATCCGTTATTTTTATTTCTGAAAAAGTAAATGTATTTTCTAATTCTTTTGGTAATACTTCGACAGACCCAATCAACGATGGAGATCGTACACCTATATCTGTTACCGCAAATACTCGTATATCAAAAATTCCATAGTTTCCTTTAAGTGGAATAACTTTTACAAATTCTTCGCCTTCATTTAGTACTAGACTCGAACCGAGCCCAAGCTTTTCTTGAAATGAATAACTATCAGAAGCTCCAAGAACTTCGTAATTTGCATAAAGATCATTAACCTGAAATTCGACTGTAATTGATGTAGACATTTATTCTGTTGAGCTTGTTAATACAAGATTAGCGGGGGCTTTAGGAATATCCATTCCCTCTTGCGGGGGAATTGGTATAACTGGTTTCCGAATCACCCCTTTTTTATCGATAGCATCAAATTTATCGTATGAATATTCTGTGGCAGTAATTTCATATTTTCCATTTGAAACCTCTTTATTATTTAATACTTTAAAATATTTTGCTTCAACAAATTTCTTTAAATCATTATCAAATTCTTTAACCAAATAAAGATATGCATTCTCAAAATTCAAACTTGACACAGAGAACGAGGCGTTCGCAGAGTCAGCAAGCTCTACAGTTGTTTCATTTATAAATATGAAGTTCCATGTTTTATTAATAGACTCAGATTCATCTCCAGAGATTCCAGATATAAACATATTATAATTTCTAGACAAATCAAATTGAAGCTGGTTCTCTATATTTAATCTGACAGCGTGTCTTTGTTGTAGAGATTCTCCTTGGTTTACTTGATAACCTCCAGTTATTTTTATTTTGTCGTATTTATCTTCATTTAGTACGCCTTCACTTTCAATAACTTGAGTCGTACAAGCCCCAGCGGTTATACCTGAATCGAAAGCAGGCCCAAACACGGCCACTTGCCGACTTGGAGCATCACTGCCCAAAATAACTCGCTCTTCAACCCTAATCTCTCCCTGCGCTAAAGAAGATCTATAAGCTATTTCATCTACTCCAATATCTTCATCTGTTTGATGAAGAAAGAATACTATTTTTTTTCCTTCGAAAGAGCCTTCATGCCCAAACTCTTCAGCAAATTCAGCGTCTGAAGAATGAGCCGATTCATATAACTTTATTTGTATAGTGCCAACCGATTCGTTTATTACATTATCTGTAGTAAACATTTTTAAAGTATTAGTATCCGCAAGACCAGGAAGATCTGTTATTGATGGAGAATATTGTTCAATATCTTCATTGTAATCAGATATTTTTAACATATATCCGTAAGGCATTACTTCATTCCTTACTTGATTAATCTTACATAATCTTCCAAGTTTTCTATTTGAACTTCCTAGATTGAATGAGTCAAGACTTAAATCAATATTTTCTTGATTTTCGTAATAAACGAAAACGCTGCAAATATTACCTGAATCTGGATGATATCTTATATCGATAAACCCAGTTGCGCCATATTTATTTTGTTTTAGAGACGGAATATACCATGTTGTATTTTTTAACAATTCGGTTGTGCCGACCCAACCAAACGAACCTACATAAAACCAAAAATATTCATTTACATCTTGAGATTGCCTGTCAATAATATCTCTGATATATATCCACCCCAAATTTCGAGCATAAATCCAATTTGCGTCAACAATTTTCACTTGTCCAAAAATGCTCGACATTAACCAATCATCCTTGAGCGTTTCAGAGACTCCTATTTTAATAAGATTATCAGAAGTCATTATATCTTTATTATCCTCAATTACCCCTATATTACCTCGAATTGCATAAATCGAGCCGATCATAACTTGATTTATTTTTTCTTGATTTTTTTGCGGGTCGACTGGGATCACAAAATGCTCGCCACCAATATTAAACAGCTTATCTTTCCCTATGTCAAATAAATTTATTGGAACAATATTTTTATATGCTGTTGCTTGAATGAACCCCTTTGGATGAGATTTATTTATTGTCAATGTTGTATCATTTCGTATTGCTGTAACAATAAAGTCGAAGCCCTCAATCATGATATAATCTCCCACATTCAACTCGGTAGTAAAACTAGTCTCTGTTCCATTTACAATATTTGCAACCAAATTCGAATCTTCTGTTTGTGCTGGTAATGTCAGCACTCCACTAAGAGGTATAGGCTGATATAATGAGACCTTAAATGAATGTTTGTTTGCATTTATTACATAGTATTGCTCAAAAGGCGACAACCCAGAAGGAAGAACTCCATCACTATAAAATCTAATTTTATCTCCATTTTTAAATCCGTGATAAAATATTTTGAATATTGACTCGTCAATAGAAATCTCAAATTGCATTTTAGCAACAATATCAACAACCCTAGATTTACTTTCGTTTGTGTCAGGAATTAATCTGGCTTGAAATTTTAAAAGCTGTTGAGACTTTAAGTTTTCTATTTCGTAATCCTGATCAGTAACAGAAGGTTCATTTTGTGCTCTAGACTCTATTTGATTTAGTGTTGCATTATCGGCTCCGCAAGAAACAGTAAATTCAATATCTCCTAGTATTGGTTCCTTTATAATACTTTTATCTATCAAAAAGTATGTATCATTACTTCCTGCAACATCATCGATAATGTCTAAAATCCTTCCAGATCTTAAGTCTCCAGATCTCATTTCGTCGTATATTTCTATAATTGCTCCAGGAAAACTATATGCTCCTTCGTTTCCGGTTGTAAATTTTACAACTTCTTGTTCGTATTGTGAGCTCATCAATATCCATTTTGCGAGTCTTCTTGCTTCGGATTCACTTGATACAGAAACGGCGCTCGTATCTGTTTCAATAATACCTATTTTTTGTATTGCAGTAGTATCCTCTTCGTATACATATTCTTCCTTAAATTCATTCTCTTTATTGTTAAACATTACCTTCGCAACCGAAAAACGCTGATCTTTCTGAGAACCAGAATACGCAAAACCCTCTTTCGATACATTTGTATTATTAAATAATTGTATAGGTAAGTTTTTTGAGTCTTGTTGTACACTAATTTTACCAGAGCTGTATGACAATCTTGCGCGAAACATATTCGCAAACATATTGAGTAAATTTACTGACTCTATGGAATCTTTCAAATATATATTTGCAGTAAATCGCGGCTCAACTATAGGATGATCAACCTCTGCCGCGCAAGCTCCATACATAATATATTTTCTTTTTCCATCTACATCAACTTCAAAACTTGCTTCATGTTTTGAAAAGTCTTCTCCTGCTAAAGTGACTGTAAATTCGTCTGGATTTGAATTCACAATTTGCCTACGCTCTATCACGCAGTTTTGATTTAACACAGATTTGTTTTTAATTTGCTGTTTATAATTTAATGCATCAGATCCATAATTATGTTTATTTATCAAGAATGCAACCGATTTACCCTTAAAGCTCTCACCATCCCCGAATGATTTGATAAATTTTTGTTTTGAAGATAAATCTGAATATTTTTTCGTGTTGACATATCTCACACTAACCATACCCGATCCACCAGCTCCTGATTGAGAATAATGCTGTCTACCTCTCCACATTTCTCCCTCGTCTATTGAATATGTTGGAACTCCGCCTGCACCAACATTAATATTGATAGTCTGCCCAGGCACCACATCAAACCTAACAAGAGCTGAAGCAGCTGAGCCGCCCCCAAACAAATACTGTACACTAGCATAAACCACTCTGAAAATCCCCCATCGAGTTAACCACCAATGGGAGACTTTGGGAGCAGCTCCAGATCCAGCGCCAAAACTTGGAGTATTTGAAGAGCGATATGGTCTTGAAGTGAACCCACCGGTCGCAGGTGGAGCTGCGTCTGAGCCGACTGACGGTGGAATCAGAAGATTTTTAGTTCCAGGTCTCCCTGCGCCCTTGCCAGATCTATCTGGGGCCAGACCATTAAGTTTTGCAACCACTTCTCGCTCTCCAGATATTGTATTTATGGGAGACCCGTAGATTCCTCCGCCATAACCACCCCCAGAAGTCACACTCCAATTAGATGAAGAGACGCTGGACGCACCACCATTCGACCCGTTTATTGCGCTTACAACTTGAGCTGTTCTAAAATCGGTGTTCTTCATAGCTTGCCCGCTACCACCGCCGCCAATTGTTAATACCTCGATTTGTGTTACCCCTTCTGGTATTGTTAACGTAGCTGTTCCAGCTTTTGTAAATTCATAGTATGAATCAAAAGACACGTCATCATCTGTTTGAGTTGCAAGATTCCCATTTTGATCCTTATAGTAGATTGACCTGTCGAGAGTTATTTTAAATTGCGCGACACTATTATTTCGATCAGCCCCCCCTTCCGTATATAAAACATTACCAAAACTTTCATATTCAAATGTTTTTAAAAACCCAGAATCGGTTTGTATTTCGTAATTTGTTTCTACCATTTCATCGCAATATTTTGCGATTTTATAAATTTGCCATTTATCAATATCGTATTCATTAACACCATATTTTCCGCAACCATACGTTGGATTGGAAACCATATCATAAAATATCCAAGCAGGATTATCGGTCCACTCTTTATGTTTTTCATCGATAGAGTATATTGACTGACCCTGAGTTTGCCCTTTAAATAAACCATTCCAGGGCCCACTGTATTGCCTGGTTTTTGGATTATAATTTTGCGGTATAAGTACTTTTTTTAATTTTAAATGCCACATGAATGTTGGTTGAGTTGCAAAATTTAAACTGTCTATAACAATTCTCGATGTGACACAATTGGGATATGCAAATTTTCCAACAATTCTTTCTTCTATACTGGCTACAGATATACTCCTACTTCTTCCCTGTCCACCTATAGAATTCCAATCTGTTTTTTCGTGCCTATCTACCGCTTTTCTGCCCCAAGATTTTTTTCTTGTGGTGGTCCATGTTGTATAAATATTAGATGCAGCGCTCACATCAGTTTCTTTACTCAGTTTGACTACCTGTATTGTAGGAGCATTTTTTCTACATTGTTGTCTAAATCCTATATAAAATTCAAATTGATAAGCGGATGTAGCCACTCCACTCAAAAATATTCTACCGCTGGGATCTGTATGCACTCCAAGATTTTTTAGATTTGCGTCTCTTAGGTTGTTTCCGTCAAGTCTTAAAACGTATCGATCTGGATGGTGGAGAACATTCCTTCTTATTCCATCATCCTCCAAAATAAAAATAGCAAAATATACAGTGTCAGCTAGATTCCGCCCATCTTGTTGTCGAGTTACAAACACACTTGCTCGGAAATTTATAATCACTTCTCGAGTATTTATGTTTGATATTTTATGTGAAACAATAATTGGCTTTTCTTTACTTTGGCTAGTTGGAAAAGCTTCGGAAATCGGTAAATGCGCTCCTCCAATACCATAATGAGGAGAAACACCAAAAAGCTCTTGATTAATTGTGTGAATTATGGCTACATGATCGTCAAGAATTTTTGATTCTTTCTGATTAATATTGATTGAAGGAAGTTCGTTGTTTTCGTTTAAATTGAAATTATACAAGTCCCCCTTTAATACTTGAATGTCATTAACATATAAAGCTTGCTGCACATCTGGGTTTTGAACAAGTTGTCCACTACTATAATTCCACGCATTTATTTTATTTCCATATTCATTTACAGGTCCCTCAATCGGACCTTCGCAGATCAAGTGAGTGAATGTCAATTGGTTTGAAGATTCTAAATATGTAGAATCGAGCCTTGTTGTTGCCATTGATTGACCAATTAAACTCGGGCCAACCAAAGCTCGTCCATACCCCAATGGAATTGATCCTCCCTGAGACGCTGTTTCTTGTGATGCACCAAGAAGAAATGATTTCGTGGATACATTCTCTCCACGTGTGTTTACTTTATTCTCTGGAGCTTTTTGTAATGCACCAATTGCTAATTGCGCAAGTCCGCCCCAAAGAGCAGCGCTCATTGCTCCCGCTGCAGTTGTGCTAATCATAGAGAATCCTGCTAACCAAGTAGCAACAAATCCACCATACACACTTGGAACAACATGTATTTCTCGATTGATTTCATTTTCTGTAATTATGTTGTCAATTAAATCTTCCTCTGATTTGATTTTGTCGGGATGTTTTGCAAGTAAAAAATGTTCATTTCCTTCTAGCGCTTGTTTTACAACATATGCAATAAAACCTTCATTGTTTGCGTCTAAAGCTTTGATTACTTCTTGTGAATTGCGCGCATCAAACTGCCATTTTCTACCAAATCGCTTACCGATACCGCCATGTAAATATACTGTATTCACCTTAAACCTTTAAACCTTGAAAGTTGTTACACTTTTATTGTAATATAGGCAAAAGTTATCGTCAATAGTACTATAAATTAAAAAAGGAATATCCCATTCGTCTGCGCATTTTTTATCTAAATCTGAAGGCTGGGCTGAACCTAAGCAGTGAGAATGTACAATCACATCAACATCATAATCAATATAAATACTCGAATCTAATGCAAAATATTTTTGTTTATCTATGGCAATATTTTCGCAGGGTATGAATTTTTGAGAGCTATTCAATTTAACAATTATTCCACAACCCTCTTCGTTTTTATATATTCTACAATGATCAATTATCTCTTGCAGTATTTTTCGCTCAATATTATAATTCATATCCAAACCCTGCGGCACCAGGAAATGCACCAAATTTCAAAACACTCTCAGGCTTTGATTTGTTAAATTCGTTCAGAATACCACCTCTTTCGTTTACAGCATATTTATCAAACCTTCGCTTGCAAGACTCAAGTGTTTTTTGACAATCATCTTTCAACCAATATTCTTTGTCGAAAAATGGATGATGGTCTGCAGGATTAACATGATCTTGTATACAAACAAATACTTGAGGTGCGCGATGATATGGATTATCGGAATTGCGTGAAATTATTTTTACAATATCATTCAATCTATAGCCAGGAACAGAACTTGAAGACCCCCCATAACCATCTTTCGACCATTCTAATATGTCATCTAGACCACCAGGATAAGCCGAAGGATCAATCACTCCAGGATTATCTGCATATTGATTAAATGCAAATCCAGCGGTTAAATCTTGTCCTTCGCTAGTTTCTATAGGAAGCCCTCTATAACCACAACCAATCTCACAACGATATGTCCACGTGCAAAGATTTGCATACAATCTCCTTGCAGGCAACCAAGCATTTTTAAGTTCTAGAGGAGAAGACAACTCGAAGGATATTCCATTTTTATCTTCAGACATTTTTCTGTTTATATAATAAACATCGTCTGGTAAATAAGATTCTTTGTCTGATTGACCAAATGGATTTTTTCCATCTGAATTTAAATTTTTATTTTTAAAATTTTCATCATCCAGAAATCGAACATATGTTCTTTTTCGTGTTATTTTACATCCAACAAAATCATTGTTATTGTATATTATCCGCGAAAATATTCCGTCTGGATTTGCGATAATAAGTTTTGGTCTCGGGAAACGTCCATCATTTTTATTTTCAAATCCTTCCGACATGATTGGCATTGGTTGATAAGATTTTCCTTGCCAAACAATTGCATTATCTGAATTTATTGACGAACAAAATCTATACACAGTATCAGCCCCAACATTTATACCATACATATCTTTCAGTTGTTCAAAATTTTCCTGCATATTACTAAAATCAATTTCAAACAATTCAATCAATGTATCTGGCTGAAGAGATGATAATTGCTTATTTACATTTGATTCTGATTTTGACATTATCTATGAAGTTCTATTTTTAACGTTGTCTTTATTATTTCGGTAGATCCATCGCTATGAATTATGCTAAAATGCAAATCCCCGTAAAAAGTTTTTGAAGTTGGAACAACTGTAATCAAGTCGCCTAACTCATTTATCTGACTTCTAAAATCATTCAAAGTTAATAATCCATTATAATACACATCAACGTATCCAATTTCTCCTGACTCAATAGTATAGGAATTAGAGTTGTTTTGAATAAAGATTTCATTAATAAATTTTGCATAATCTGCGCTAACTTCTCCTGTTGCAAGATTAAGTATTACTCCATCATTTTTTTGCAAAAAACTACTAGCTTTTCCATTATTCACAAGTCTATTTCCACTTGAATCAATTGCGGCAAATGTTATTCCGCCAGAAACCCCATCGGAATACTGTTTAAACATTTTAATATTTTGATTGCTTAATTCAAAGGGTAGAGAAGAATCTGCATTCAATTGAAAAGTATAATCATATTCTCTACTCTCGACCAATATAGGAACGTCGTTAGCTGAATTTCTAGCAACTATTTCAAAAGGCCCATTTTCTATTGCTACAGAGTTGATTTCCAACGGTTTGTCTCCACTATTTTTAAAGGTTACTCTCTTTCTGAATTTATTTTGATAAAGTAAATTTTCAGAATCATCAGTAAAAGATATGGAGCTCGCAATGGAAAACTCAGACTCTCTTAAAATCGGTTCGGTTACAATTGCATCATATTTTGAAGCATCTAAATTAAATGGAAACTCTTCAAATTTTGCTTTTATACTATGATTGTTTTTATAGTTGTATGTGTGCGTCCATGTTTGGCATAAAAAATTTCTATCTTTTTCATATGGCGCTGGAACATTAAATCGAAATGGCACGCACCCATAATGATGTTCTAAGTAGTGCAGTATCGCTCGCGCTTCATCATCTGTTCGATTATTAAACTCTAGATCTAAAACGAGTGAATTTTCATTGATTCCGTCGCGGTGTATTTGAGTATAATCTTGTGCCAGCTTTATAGATTTCAATCTTGGGGCTTGTGAAATTTTTAAACCAAGAGAAGGCTTCCATAAAAAATCTCGAGTCCATATATCTTCATTCTCCTCTAAAAAATAACCTCCATTTCTCTGCCATGTTATTGTTCTTACTGCAGGGCTTCTCTCACTCACAGCTTCATCAGAAATGCAATAATAGTACTTATGATTATCTTCAAACAATACAATATCATTTTTTTCGTAGTATTCAGTTTCATCATATGCGGTCGCAGCATTAATATACAATGCTTCAGATTTATTGAGTAAAGATGTATCAAAATTACTAAGCTTAACATTAACATCATTGCTATTCTCAAAATTCAATGAATGAGAATATTCTAGACAATAAAATTTCTTAGAATTTATTTCGGCAGAATCATATGGATGAAAACTAGATTCTTGACCCCAGCTAAAACCATTTATACCTTGACTATATTTAAGGTTTGGTGAAGATCGATCTTTTTCGTATTGACCCAGATGGCTTTCTACAAAATGTAAAATTGCATTTGCTTCTTTATTTGATCGATTTTTAAATTGCAGGTCCACTTGCATTTTTACAGAATTTATTCCAACGGGCTGATATATATAATAACCATCAGAATATTCACTTTTTTTATTTTCGCATTGAAAATTTACAGAAGATCCATAATCTGCATCAAAGAAAAATGTATCGCTCGACCAATTATCGGAATCTAAAGATGGATCGACTATATTATCTTGTTGATTAATATCATTTTTTGCGTAGTAGTATAATCCATCTCTTTCATTAAATACAAAATCAAACTTTTCGTAGGCTACATCGGCGGTATAGTTTCCGCCATAATGAGATATATTTGAGTAATTGATGCTCATCTGACTATTTGTTTTATAGTTATCGAGCTGGATGCATTTGAGCCCTCTGTTATTGAAAACGATTGATTTTGTATTTTTCCAGCACAGCGAAATCTAGATATTCTTTCACCATTCAGTCCATATAAATAAACATCAACACTAGAATCTGGAATACTTTGCTGGGTTGATAAATTTTGCTGATCACCATACGAGTTTAAATTTTCAACCATATCACTAGATTTTATGGAAACTTCAGAAGTTATAGATTCAACAGATACTCTTGCAGGAACAACCCCTCCAGTCAAAACACTAGTCGGACCAACCTCATTATATTTTATCCTATTACTGATATTTCTTTCCACATTGATATTATAATTTAGATCCTGAATCTCAAACTCTTCACTAGATTGTTGATTACTTATTTTCACTTCTCCAAATGATTTCATTGCGTGCGCAAAATCTACATTAGATTTCGTAAAATATGTATCAGCTACTTTTCCAATGGTTCCATATATATCGTATGTCGCATTAGCAACAATCAATTGAAACGGCGACAAACTAAAATTAAAACTAGTAAGATACATATTATCAAAAATATAGCGCCCAACAATGTTTCCATTTATAGGACTCTCAGAAATCGTCTTTTTACTGTTGTCAGGATTTGCAACATCAACCAATTCAAATAATCTATTCACACTATTTGGAGAAATAACATCAGAAGATATATAAAAAGATATATTTAATTGTCCTTTTAAATTTGATGTCGGCGCGAAATTGACAAATTCTGTTCGAGCTCCCGCAATCGAAGGATCATAATCTCCATACACCTTTTCAACAGTCAGGCTCGGAGCGATAGAAAGACTTGCAGAATTAACCATAAGATCTTTATTGTTTAAAGAAATCTTACCGTTCTCAAATCTTAAAAAAGGTTGTGCCATGATTAAATTTCGTTATGATGCGTTTCGTAACTTTTATACGACAAAGATATATTCATTTGACCGTCGATAGTGCTATTCAAGCTTTCGCTAATGAGGCGGACATTCCTTCCTACAAAACTATTAATAATATCTGAGTGATCATTTGCGTCGCAGATTTGTATGGTTACATCGCTTCGCGGCGCAGATTGTAATCTGTCTTTTATTTCGCGTATCTCATATTCACTTGCAATCATTGTTACAGTTATATCTGTTTCAATTGGATATTGTGTGTCCATTTGCACAGGTTCCAATTTAGGATCTTCTATAACTTGATTGTTTGTCCAAGTTTGAGAATCCCCTTTACTCAATGCATAAACAGGTAAAATATTTATTGACCTACTATAACTAAAATCAACTACAGCATCAACACTAAAATCACTTATAAATAATTTTATACTTGACTGATCAGGATATTGTACGATTTGGTTTTCGCTTATAGTTGGATTCATAGATACATTTTTTCCAAGATTACCATATACAGTTATATCAGTCTGTATATCTGGCACATTTCCTACACTGCATGTTACATTATATCTTGATACCCTGCCCTTCGTAAAACCAAAACCTTTGGTGTCATTGTCGTACATGATAACACCATCAATTTCTGCTTCGTCGTAGATGTATTTTCCCTGCGAATCGGTTTCCAATAGTGGATCTTTGCCCACCATTTTTCGATTGACGCTAAAATTTCCTTGTAGCGGCGCGTTTGGTACAGCATCAATAAAACCAACGCCTGCCACTCGAATGGGTTTTTCGTTTATACCATAGCTTCCATCAACGCTTTGTACGCCCAAGAGTTTATGACCATTTATGATTACTGTTTGTTCGTAATTTGAGTAGCTCATTATTCACTCAATAATCCTCCTGGCCGTTTTTCTTCTACAATCACAGATAATACTTGTTGTTTTATTTTGTCGGCGAGTGCCAGCGCACCTTCTTGTTCTGTACTGCCTGCCGCGGCATCAACACTTCCTCGATCAGAAGATTTGTTTTCTCCTTTTACAGATCCACCTTCGATATTAACCGAGATATTTATATTGTTTGTGTTGCCGCCAGATCCAGAAGTTTCTGAATTGTCTGCAACTTTTTCGATTGGTCCACCGTCATTAAATTTTCCTGCGTTTATACGATCAAGCATTGGACGACCAAGCTGACGAGCACTGCTTGCACGAATAACATATTCTCCTTCGCTGAGCATCGCAGGAATTTGGTCGATACCCGACTTTCCAGATATATAACCTCCGCTGGCGTATTTACGAATTGGTCCGCCGTAGTAATTTTCATCTGGCCGAGTAGGATTAACCCAATTCGTATAGCCAGCCCCCTTACCAGTATTTATATTATTCATTCTAGCCACAGCGCTCGGTAGACCTTTTTTTGCATTAATCAATAATTGAGAAGCGTCCATTCTGCTTAGGTTTTGACTTTTCATTAATGACTCAACCTGACCAGAACTAACTCCAGCTTTTGCTAGCAGCTTGGGAGCTTGTGGGCCAAATTTCTCCATCATCCCAGAAGTTATTCCCGCCATTGCAACACTGCCAACCAAACTGATAATTTGATTTATTCGAGCATTTCTTCGCGCAGCTTTTTCTTTCGCTTTCTGAACAGCCTCTTCTTCTTTACGTCTTTTTTCTTGCAGCGCACCTTCTAGCGCAGATGCATCTTCTGCGAGCCCGACATTTTTAGACTGGCTATAAAAATAGCCGCTCATTTTTTTATCCTGGTATGCGCGTCCAGATTTGTATTGAAAGCCTTCTAGTTTTCCTCCATTGCTAAAACCAGGTATTTTTCCACCTGCATTCAAGCCGTGCATAAATGCGCCGCCGTATTTGTTTACTGCATCGCGACCCATGATGTATTCGCCGTTGCTGACCATTGCGGGCACGCCACCACCTTGAGAGTATCGTCTTACATTTCCGCCACGAGAGAATGGAAGCATGCTGACAATATTTGATGCGGCTTTTTGCATCATTGCTTTTTGTATCATTTGCAGAAAACTGATACCTGCGTCACGCAATGCATCGCCAATATCCTTCGCGCCGCTCAGCCCTTCACTCATTGCGTTGGCGAGTCCATCGGCGAAAGCACCAGGAATTTTTTCGGCAAGTTCGTAGTCCATGTATTCTACTTGCTCGCGCACTTTCGCCATACCATCACTTATTCCATTGCCAAATGCTCCAGGTCCGGTCTGATGCGCGCGCTTTGCCTTTAATCTTTTTTCTTCTAATTCTAATAGTTTTTCGGCGGTGGATATTTCTTCTTTTGCTTTTTCGTTTATGTTGTCTTGGGTGTTTTCTATTTTTATCAAGTCTTGAGCTCGCTTTTCTTGAGAAGCAATCAAGGCTTGCATGGCAATCGATTCGTCATCTGTAAGTTTTTCCCCCTCTTTAAGATTTTTTTTCTTTTCTTCTAAATCTAGTAACTGTTGATTTTCCAGTAGTATCGCTGCTAGTTTTTCGCGCTCTTGACTCAATTGAACTTGTGCGTTTTCTCGAATTGTTTTGATTCGATCTTCCATTTGAATTCTTTTTTCATTCATCTGGAAATCTTCTTGAGCTGCAGCTGTTTGATATCCAGGCCCAAGAGCGTTTAATCTTTCAGCAGCACCAACTTGAGAGCGTAATCCGCGCATAGCTTGTTCGTGACCAACAACTTGACCCATCATTTCGCTTCCAAACTTCATATTCGCAAGTATATCTTTTCTTCTAGCAATGGCGTCATTTATTTTAAATTCATTTTCAGCGATTTTACCTGAAACTTGTAACTCCTCTAATAACAATTCAATATTTTTTATTTTACCATTTTTAAAATCTTCTAAAGACTGTCTTTGAGGGTCTGTCAATTCTAATTTTTTTAATTCGGCATATAATTCTTCATTAGATAAATCTACCAACTCTTGAGTTAGATCTATTTTTTTTGAAATACTACTCAAATCACTACCTGCCCCTTCTCCTTTGTCATTTAAGCCCATCATACCAAGTTCTTCCAGCGAATAATTTTCGGGATTACTTCTTGCGTCTTCCACTTTTTGTTTTGCTAGACTAGTTTTTAATGCAGAAGATATATTCTTATTTTCTGTCAAACGAATCATTTTTTCTCTATATGCACCCTCCTCTGCTAGAGCTCCTTTAGCATACGCTTCGGCTGCCTTGTTTATTGATTTAGTATAATTTATCTGAGCCTTTTGCTGCTCGGTTGCAAAGCCACCCATAATTTTCAACTGAGAAGACAACGAACTATCTATTTGAGAATATGATGACTTCACATCTAATTGAATAGACCTCGTTTGCTGTTGGGCCTGAAGTATAGCTCTTTGAGTATTTAATTGAAGAATTATTGCTTCGGATTGTTTAGTAGAGTCTTCATTAATTTTTTTCCTTACTTTGGCAAGGTCTAGATCCAAGTCTCTAATTTCTTCATCATTGAGTTGGCTTACTTCGCTAAGAAACTCATCTCTATTATATGAACGATTTTCACCTTTCTTGATACCTAAAGCTTTATCCGCTCT